>Ga0209348_1001595_pt1 | contig 10964 bp, 15 predicted proteins | sample ETNvirenome_2_30_FD_184065 | JGI IMG/M metagenome (GOLD analysis project Ga0209348, IMG submission 184065) | Marine viral communities from the Pacific Ocean - ETNP_2_30 (SPAdes) (version 2) | ecosystem: Environmental > Aquatic > Marine > Oceanic | place: Pacific Ocean | collected 2013-06-22 | reverse complement strand
GTCTCTGTTGATTGAATCCAAAACAGATAGTGGGTTTGCTTCGTCAGGTGTTGCCCGTCCCGAACAGACTCTTTGCTCTAAATCAAATGCGTATGTTGAAAAGAAACTAAAAAGAGGATCTATAATGTTTTCACCAGCCCATGCACCAGGATCTCCAAGGCAATCTATAATTGATTCTTCATCCAGCTCCGCTCCTGTATTTCTACCATAATCTACTTTTAATTCTGGATAGATATAATCTAGACAAAAGTCCAGCCATTCTATTTTATCTAAACAGGACAGCTTGTTGTTAATTTCTTTTAAATTTATTAAAAAGTTTGCAACTGTTGAATTATAGTTGGAAAACGATCCAATCACCAGTTCTTGAAAATCACAAAATGGTGATTTTGCAAAGATGGACTTTATTTTCAATGGCTTATTTGGATTAGAGTTGTCAAAAACTATTTTTATTTCTTCAGCTATTTTTGTCTTAAGGTTAAAGACAAATTGGTAAGGGAATCTATAGTTGTTTTTACTTAAAAAATCTTCAAGATCTTCAAAGAATTTTTTAGTCTGCTTAGATTTAGCTCCTAGATCAAATGTTGAATAGGTTGTGCCGTCTCTATATAATAATCTTCCCTTTTCTATTCTTTTAAAAAATTCATATGGCACATTGAAAACCTTCAGTGCTGCTAGCAAATTGTTCTTTTGTTCTTGCAATTCTTTTGTTGTAATAATAATTTCGTCTGGGAAGCTAGTTGTGTTTTCTGTTTCCGCATCTTCTTCGCCATCCTCGGCCGATGAAGCAGGTGGAATAAGATCAAAATTGTAGGCTGGAACTACTAATTTAAACTTTAAATGGTTTGAGTCGTCAACAATATAACCATCGTCTGGAATTGTGGCTACCCACTCTAGAGCATAGGGGTGAATCTCAGAATAAATTTCTACTAGTCTAGCCAGTCCTTCTAATTTATCAGGCCCCACTAAATTGATCAGATCATCCCGAAGCTCTTCTATTCCAAATTCATCAATTTGGTCTTTAAAAAACTCTTCTTGTTCTGCCTCGGACATCTTAGATAAAATAAAACCTATTAAACCCATAACTGGTAAGATAGAAGCGCCTACCGCCGCCGAAGCACCTGCTAACAAAGAAATGACGGCCGTCAATCCGCCGGCACCAGCAACAGCAGTTGTTGCTATTGAATACTTATCCGCTATAGCTTCATAGTTGTCTGAAATAATCTGAAAGAAATTGTTAAATGCCTCTCTATAAAGCTCAAAATCTTCCGATGATAAACATCCACCAAAAGCACAAACTGTATAATCATTTTCTAATTTATTGTAGTGTCTTAATAAGTGTCTTATTGCTTCTTTTTTAAATCTCTCTCCAATTTCTGAAAGGGTTCTAAAATCTTCTTCTAAAAGCTTTTTTCTTGGGATTCTATAGACGGATACATATTCACATGTTCTGGCATCGAAATACGGCTCTGGTTGTGAAATCCAATTTATTTCGGGTGCCGTTGGATCAGGTAAACATGTTGGACATAATTTTGTTCTTTCTAAGAAGCTTCTTTCTTCACACTTAGATGATTGAAATTTTTTAAAATCTGATGGCATTTTTTTCTCACGTTGTTTTTACTAAACTGCTGTTTATAAATAATTCATGGGTTGGATTTAAATATGTAACCTTTCCAAGTTTTTGTAAATTAAATTCAACTGCTGAACATGTCGAAATCTTAGAATATGAATCTATTGTCTCCGGGGTCACTAAAGCTAGAAGCTGAGGGGAGGGAGTACCTGCGGGGCCATGCACATGACTTATTAGATAATTTCCAATCCTTGTGATCATCATTTGATTTTCTAAAACTCTGGAGTTGATGGTTGTAATTTGTGTTATAAGGTCTTCCAAGAATTTTTTTAAATTATTTCCTTTTACTAGGGGTTGAAGAGCATCGCCATCGGTATAATTTCCTCCTATCAAGTCAATTCCGCCTTTTAATTCATTCTTTCCGCCTAATGAGTTTCTTTCTCCATCTTTCGCTTTTAGTTTCATTTTTCCAGCGACTATTTTTACATGTTCTTTTCCAACAATTCTGGTGTGGTCTGACTTCAAGACAGCACATGATTTATTGTCAACAGTTGTAACTACTGATCCTTTGGCTAGTCCAAAATAATTATCGACATCACTTCTTTGCGAAATATAAAGTCTAGAAGCATCTTTTGCAAGGTTTGGAGAATATTGTTCTTTATCTTTTAAACAGATTTTGCTAGCAGAATCTAAGCCGGCAACTATATCAACAGATCCGCAGCGCGGGTGGGGCTCGAACCCCTTTCCCTCAAACACACCAACTCTATCTCTCCCCAAAACAATAAAAGAATTATTAAACCCTTGAATTACTTTTTCAGCACCATATTTTCTGTAGATGGGAGTACTTTCTATTTTTGTTGAGCCAGCAAAGCCCGATGGTGGTTGATTTTTCTTTAAGATTTCTTCATTAATCTTTTTATTTTGTGTTAATTCACAATTTCCTGATAGTTTTTTTGCCATTATTATGTTCCTGGAATTTTGAATAAATCAGTAACGCCCGAGTTCTTTGTGTATTTTTCAATAGAAAACCCCACTTGAGACTTGGTTTGGGTGGATTGGTTTGTTTCTGTTTGCGTGATGGATGATTGATTCTGATTTGATGTTGTTTCTTTCTTTTTCTTCTTTTTGGTTTTACCTAGGGAGTATGGCAATTGACCATCGTTTTTAGCAGCGGTCAAAGCTCTTTCTGCCCATTTGGCTTTGTGATGGGAACGAATCACCATTCCAGCATCATGCCAACCAAACAGCCACAATGGATCATAGGTTTTACCTCCATCTTTTGCAGAACGTGCTTCAAAATGCAAATGAGGGCCTGTGGAGGCACCGCTGTTTCCGGCAAAAGCTATTTGTTGGCCTCTTTTTACGATATCGTCTTTTTTTATTAGCATAGATGCGTTGTGCATATATTTAGTGTAACATTTGAAGTCAGATCCGTCAACTCTTTTTAAGCCAGTATGTTCTATCGTGCAGAAGTTTCCAGCTCCAGCGTTTGGTTTACCAGGGGGAGTACAAAAAACCACCTTGCCATCTGCTATGGCATAAATAGGATCATTCATCGGTGTTCCCAAATCAATACCACTATGCCATGAGGGATTTCCAACTGTGCCGCGTTCACGGTCTTTTTTGGTGTTTGGTCTTGGTCTAACTCCCGTTAAAGAGGTAACACTTCTATCTGGTTTTGTTGGGAACACTGTTCCTGGTACCTTTTTTTTATTGGTAGGAGTGTCTGGAATTGCGATTCCTCCTTGTTGTGAAAATGATGCTATCCCTGGAAAGTTGCCGTTTGCAAATCTATAGGCCGCTAATGATGGATCACTAGCGATTGCCTGCAGATCTGTTATAGTTGGAGTAGCATCGGTTATATAGAAAATACCATTAATTTTTCTAACATCAACTAAAGAGCCGAAAGAAATTGGATTTCTAAAATAAAGATCAACAGGCATCAATGCGGTAGGATGTAGTTGTACTCTAGTTGCTACTTGGGCCATATCTGTTTGGAAAAAAACCATTGGGTCTTTTATTCCAGCAGTTTCGCCTTGATTGTCACCAGTAAACCTCACTTTAAGTTCAACAAACTCTTTACCTGTATCTTTATCTTTTACGATTTTTGGCAAGGTGCTTGTGGTAGTTTTGGTCTTGTTTTCAGACTCTTTTGATGTTGTCACAGTGATTTGGTTGTTTTCAAAACCATCTAGAACAACAGCGGTGAAATCAGTTCTGTTTTGATCTAAAACCATTTCATTTGTGTCATAAACTCGATTGAACAATAAATTAAACTGGTCTTTCTTGTTCGCTTTAAAAAAAGTATTTGCTTTAAACGTCATTTTATTAATAGGATAATCGTTAGACATTAATCGTCCTCCTTTTTTATCATAGAATATATGTCTTCCATATCGTCTTCAGTTAAGCCCTCAGATTTTTCATTCTTCTGGAGTAGGGTTGCTATTTTCACTATTTGCTCGTTTGATCTCTGTAGTGTTTCAACATATTTCGCCAAAGTGAGGCCGATTTGTTGATGTCGTGCCTCATCTTTTGCAACAAACTTGATGGCGTCGTCTAGAAGCTCACGAGTTATCTTTCGGTCTTCTCTAACGTTATTAAGTGCTTCTTTTAAATGTTCATCTACTTTTTTACTCATACAATAAATAGAAACTATCAAATATTTGTGTTATCCCAATCATGCTTGAAAAGCTTATACTTCTTTCGAAATTTATTCAATTGGGTTACTATCTGCTTTGTGTTTAAACCGGTGATTTCGCGGAGATAAAGATAAATTGCTTTTTTGTTAAAAATCTCAATTTCTTCAACAGAGTTCAACACTATTCGGATTGCTTCATAGACCTTTTTCTCATTTTCGTTCATATCATTGGTTCCCCATCCGTCCATTTCAAGTTCAAAATGTTGCCAAAATTCTTCTTTTTCTTTGTCTTCATGGTAAGGGTTGTAATACACGATTTGTTCAAAAGATAATTCTTTTAAAGCATCATCATAATCAACTTCTCTTTTTGCTCGTTTTGTTCTTTGCTTTACCTTGTGAATAAACCAGTTTTTAGTAATCACACTAAAATAGGAAAAAGCTTTAGATTTCTTCTCTGGGTCATATTTTCCTAGTATAGTGGTAAGCCAGATCTTACAATCTTCTCTTAACTCATCTATATTAGGCAAGGTTGTGAACTTATATGTGAATACAATTTTATCGACTAGTTCACTAAAAGCCGGCTGAATAAGTTTTACGTAGAGATCTGTCTTTTCTTTGCGACAGTCTGAAAGTGCGTATCTAATTATCGCGTCTTCGTGAACCTGCGTAAAATACATTCTCTTCTTGGATTTGCGTCTGGGCATTAATTTGTTCCTCTTGTTGTGGTGGCGCTTCTTCTTCCACGTCTTCAAACTCTTCTAGAAAGAATTCAGAATCTTCGAAATCTTCTAGAAGAGCGGAAATGGATCGTGTATGATCCACTAAGTATTGTAATGTTTCATCCCCATAAAACATTTCCATTTGGTAAACGGACTTAAGATGCACTCTGTAATTAGCTATTATCTCGGAGACATCCCCTACGTTATCATAAATAAAGGCGAGTTTCTGTGTAAGCTTGCGTGAATACCAATACATAACACCGTTGAAAGCCAGCGACATTATTAAAATTATTGACACTATTATTAAACTACTCATTATAATCAATCCTATTATTTTTTTGTTGTTTGAGAATTTTTTTATTTTTCTCAATAAATTCTTTGACCAATGAACCTTCAGTTGGCTTGCCTTGTTCTTGCTTTTTTATAATGTTGGTGAGTTGAGGTATTCGGATTAAAACTCCTTGATTATCGCAAAATTCACAATCTTCAAGTCGCTCTGTCATTCCGTGTCTTACCTCTATCTCACTTTCACATTCCAAGCATTTGTAGCAATATTTTGGCACTATAGTGGCCCTTCTAAGATAGGTCCTTTTACATTTGTTTTAACCTCTACTTTTGGCGGGTTCATCACTACTAGTTCTCCGGAATCATCAACTTGAATGTTGAAGCTCTGTAGGACAGGAACAATGTCTGTTTGTTCCATTAGTGATTTTTGTAGTGCCATCATGATTGCTCCGACGGCTTGATTTGATAATTTATGATCTTTCATTTTATACTCCTATTTTTGTTATTTTGCATGCTGCTTGTCCGGCATTTGCTACAAAAGCTATCCATTCAAACTCTACATTATTTTCTTTTACAAATTCCATAAATGCTTTATATTCATGATGTTCCCACGCATCATATCCTATTAATTCATCAAAAAGAATGACGGTGCCCGGGACAATTCTGTGCTTTAAATTGCTTAAAATGTCAACCGTTGAAGAATAAATATCACAGTCGATATGAATAAAAGCAAAAGGCTTCTCCGTTGTTTTCAAAAACTCAGGAATGGTATCTTGGAACCACCCCTTGTGGAAATCTACATTGGGAACCTGTGGTATCTGGCCTTGGACATTAAATTTTCCTTTTTTTGTTCCCTGTTTTTCCCAGGATTCCGGAAGTCCTTCAAAAGAATCAAAACCTTGGAGTCTTTCTTTTGAGTCCGGAAATTTCTGGGATTTTATTTTACTAATATATTTAGAACTTGCCCCTTGGAAAACACCAAATTCGCCCCACAAACCATCAACCTCAACGTGCTCAATGCAATAAATATAGTATGAATATTCTCTACTCAATTCATGGTTTTGTGTTCTAGGTTTTGTTTTAAAGAAAGCTTTTTTTGCAAAAAGATCTGGTATTTTTTCTGAAATTGTTTTTTGTGAAGGGAAGGGAATGGGAGCGACTATGAGTTTTTTACCCAATTCATCTCTGATTTGTTGTAATTCTTCGTATCTTTTCATTTTTACTCCTATTCGAAAAATCTGTCTGTGTTAATGTTTTTGTCATCTATAAATAAATCGTAAATTGGCTTTCCAAGTTTTAAGCCATGATGCTTGACCCCCCATTTTTTGAATTGCTTCTCGGTCACTTCTCTCCAATCAATTCCTGATCCTGTGCCTCTAGCTGTCCAATAAATAATTGTGTTCCCTGCATCGTAGAGTTCATTTATTTTGTGAATGTGGCTTGTTATGGGAATCGCTTTAGAATAGTCCCTATCTTCTGGTGACCTACAAATTGTTTCGTCTATATCTACATAAATAATCATTATAATCCTCTTTTTTTCCATTTTGCAAATTCTTTGTTTAAGTGTTTTTTTGTGTAAACTCTTTCTTTATATTCTTTAAATTTAAATGTTTCACCATTCCATCGATAAGCGACCAGCCCAGCTTCGCTGCAGATATCTAATAGTTCCATTGATTCTTCAAAAGATTTTCCACACTTTGAGCCATGTATCTCGCAAAAGAATAAATCAATAAAAGAAAGAACTTTGTTTTCTTTAAGATCAGGTAAAACATCATATTCCGCTCCCTCGATGTCTAATTTTAAAATTATATAATCATCCTCAGAGAAATTATCTTTTATCCATTTTGACAAAGAGATACACTTTATTTTCCTATGAGTGAAACTTCTTTTCTCTTTTTGTGTTTTCTCATGTAATAGTGTATTACCTTGGCTTCCGGATGCTTTTTCATAAAATGTTATCTCCCCATCATGAGTCCAAATTGCGTTTGGCTCTAAGGAGATTTTATTGTTTTCTAAAGATTTAAGAATGTTCAAAACTTCTCCTTTTGGCGATGGCTCAAACATAAAAATCTCAAAATCTTTGGCATTCGGCCACTCTCTTAGAAAAGAACGGGTGGATTGGCCTTTATTTGCGCCGCCATCAATAAAAATTTTTCTCATATTTATCTCCACAAGTGATACATGTTTCTTTTATTACCAATATATACTATGTCTATTCCATTTGCATCCAGGTGGCTTTTGAATTGATGTTCTACATTGTCTCCAAACTTTTCCCAACAATCTTTGAACTTTGGATTATAAGGATAAGCCTTGTCTTTTAGACCTAAAGAGCTAAAAATATCCATAACTTTTGGTGTTCCAAAAGCAAAACCGTCGCAGATGAACTCATCCATGAAAACCATTGGTGGAACACAATTCCACCCACCAAACATGAATATCTTATTGTCTAAATTATCATGCGACTTTACTATTTCCTTAATTGGTATCATAATATTTGGTCCAAACTCAAAGCGAGATCTTATAATTATATCATATTCTTTTTGCTTTGTCAACTGGTTGCATAGAAAAAGTTTATTTAGTTGTCTTTTTTTAAGCCAGTCCCATTTAGACATATCCCAATCTCTAATCGATTCTAGCAAATCTTCTTCTTCTATCTTCATCTCGACTATTTGATTACTTATGGGGGATAGTAGTTTTTTTATTAATTCTTCATTAACTTTATAAATTATTCCATAGGTGTTTGTGTTTTCTCTCCATCCCTTGCCGGCTATCAAATATTCATGAATCCTAGAGTCTGTTGGGAAATTTGGAGTTGTGTTGTTCTTTTGAGAAATCAAGTTTGATGTTTGAATATAGATATCCATCTTGTCATCTATAAATGATTTCTTTTGCTGCGGATAGGCTTTGTGAAAGGCGCCTACTTGGCCTGAATAACATAAGGCTATTTTCATTTTATAAAACCCCAATCAAAAGGAAGAGCGTTGCCAAAGTAATATGTTTCTTTACAAAGTGTAGCAAATTGAAGTTTTTTGTTATGTTGCAGTAAAAACTCACATACTGCTTTTTGAACCCCATATCCTTTATTCTTTAAAGAATTCCAGTTACCGGTAAAATCATGTCCTCCAAAGAACCCACCTTTTTTTAGTTTTTTGTAATAAAGATCTAAATCTTGCTTGCAACCATCATATGAATGATCTCCATCAATGTAAATGAAATCAAAAAATTCATCTTCAAAATTATCAACAACATTTTTTGCGAAATCCTTGATGATTTCGCAATTTTTATTTCGAAAATTATTTTTGGTTTCTTCATAAGATATATCATGTCCCATGTTATTATATCCTCTATCTGCTGATCTTTTCAATTGACATATCCATGGATCGATAAGCCAAATTTTGCTAGGATTTAAATGTTTATAAATTCTTAAGGCGTTGCTTCCCTCGGCAACACCGATTTCCAGGGCTTTTTTGCCGATAAGATTTTTATTATTTTTAGCGATTGCTTTAAAAAACCCTTCACGGTCCGGAATAGTAAAGCCCCCAAAAATATTGAAATCCGCTAAAGACATGCTGTATGATTTTTTATTTTCATCTTTAAAACAAACAATACAGTCTTTTTCAATATATTTTTCATGAAAAATATATTGCTCTGACATTAATTTTAAAATTTCTCTATCTTTTAGTTTCATTTGTTCCATCTCTTGCTATTTTGCTTGATTTCTATGAATCTTTCATAAAATTTATCTTTCAATTCTTTACCTTGCACCGACATGTAGTTCTCTTCGTGTCTATTAATTGAAGCATTAAAGAAATTACATGAACCATTTAAAACCCTATCTTCATCGATCAGAATTACTTTGTGGTGTAAAAGCTCACCTTCATAAATGTAAATTTTTATATTATCAAAACCAGATAAAAAGTCAGGTATCAATGTTTCATTTATCGGATCTACATCCTTTAATTTAATTTCTGTACTTCTTTTATCTAACAAGATTTCTATTTTTACACCACGTTGGGCGGCTTCTATAATCTTTTGCGCGATAGGCTTCCATGTAAACCAAAAGATCATCATTGTGATGCTTTTTTTAGCGCTATCTAATTCTTGCTTTATAAATTCTTCTATATTGTCTGTTGGTCCGAAAAGAACTCTATGTATTTTAGCTTCTATCATTTATTAACCTTAAATCTTCTTTATCTTTAGCTCGCATAGAAGATTGCTTTTTTTTCTTTAATAACTCCAAATTGCAAAATTTGAAGTCAAATTTTACAAAATGCAGGTTGGGATCATTTATTATCCTATCATCAGATAGTTCAGCACTATAATTCTTGAGCCAATTTGCAGACACACACTCTACGTTTTTTGAAATTGAAAAATTCTTATCGTTTGGCGCTATGCACTCTCTCTTTGCATGTAAAATGATTATGTCTAGATCTTTGTTTTCTCTCAAACCTAACACGGCGAGAACACCAGACCCAACTATACAGACTTCCTGTTTTGTTAAATTTAAATTTTCAAGAGTTTTGTTTAATTCTTTTAAGTGTTTAAGTTTCAATTTTGTTTTCCCTCAATATGTGCCTTATGTGATCAACATGCTCATAGTTGTCTGATGAGTGAATTATAATATCGTGAAAGTAATTATTTATTTTGTTTTTATACTCATTTCGAATGACTTGTTTTATCTTTTCCGCCTGCAGAGACACATCGACCTCTGGAAAATTTGTTTTCTTTCGAAAATCAGTTTGAAACAAGTCAACCTTCATAATCATAACTTTTCTGCTTTTTGTAGATTCTAGAATTGATTGTGTCTTTTTCTGTAGCTTCCAATCAGAAATGTTATCGATGAGATAAATGTCTTTTATTAATCGGTCTAGGTTTTTAATCTCTACCTTATTACACGCAATAACAGCGTAGTCTTTTTTAATCTGTTTATGTATAGAATCAAAAAACTTTTCGGCCGGTGGCCAGATGATAAAATAAAAAAATAAATTTAGTTCCTCAAACAGTTTAATTTTCTTTTTTTGTATTATTTTCAATTCAGTTTCAGAAAATCCATTTTCACTAAACCATTTGGTGCCATAATCAAAATAGGTCTTTGTTTTGGATCCTGTTTTCTCTAGGTGTTCTTTCCATTGTTTTGAAACCATAAAAGGAATTTCATCTATTTTATGATGTAAGCACAGCGCAGCTCTATGAGATGAGTTTATCAAGTGTTTATTTTCATTCATAACCAGTGGATAGTTTGATAAATAACCTTTTTTATAAAAAGAACGATCTAAGATTAAAAATTGCTCCACCCAAGGTAACTTATTAGTGTGAACTTTATAGCCAGTTCTATTGTATTGCATTTTTAAATACATTCCCCTGTAAAATTCATACTCGTCTGTTCCTATAGAATCTAAAAAGCTTTTTCTAACTACCAAGTCTAATCGACTAAGTGTTTTGTTTTTTCTTTGGCTTAATAACATTTGTCTTCTGTTTAATGTTAAACTCATTTATTCTCCATAGGAAAATAGTGTTTTGAGATTGTGGTGCTTTGGTTTCTATCCATTCCTTCGCCTAAGTTTTGAAACTTGATAGTTTTGTGTAATTTTAGATAGTTAATAACATAATCCCAAAAAAGGACATAGTGTCTTCTGTAGACGCCATAATTCAAAGCTTTGTGAGAATATTTTTTATCTTTTTGGAACGCATGATCATGCAAATCACCTTTTTTAGTGTCAGGCCCCATTCCGTCAATCCCAGCAAAATGTATTTC
>Ga0209348_1001594_pt1 | contig 10964 bp, 23 predicted proteins | sample ETNvirenome_2_30_FD_184065 | JGI IMG/M metagenome (GOLD analysis project Ga0209348, IMG submission 184065) | Marine viral communities from the Pacific Ocean - ETNP_2_30 (SPAdes) (version 2) | ecosystem: Environmental > Aquatic > Marine > Oceanic | place: Pacific Ocean | collected 2013-06-22 | reverse complement strand
TATCAACTCTGTTTTGCAAATGCGAAGGTGGGGTCCAGCTTACCAGGAATCGACCGCTTTTATTCGGGCTCCATATAACCTTTGTATCTTTTACTCCGTTCTGCCATGAGAACGAACCCCTCGTTAGATGATGTGCTGTAATTAATGAGTCATTGTAGTCAATCTGCTGATAGATCTTTGTAAGGTTAAATATAGACTGCTTACTCTCATCTCTAAATGCATGCGACTCACTGCGAGGAAACTGGCGGTAAAACTCATTAAGAGCATCGGGATCAGCACCAAGTGAATCTACTTCGTTATCCCAGTAGCTTATCGCTCCCTGGTATATATCTTCACCATCTACACCAACAACAGGACTGTCAGGGGTATACAATACCGGCATGCCGTATCTATCGATGTACCCCTCGAAGTTCCATTCCATTGGTATAAACAATGAATACAGGCCGCTCTTGGTTTGTCCGTTAGCATTCCTGTTTCTTGGATCGGAATCCATATACAGCTTTTTGAAGTTATTACCTCCCTTGTCAAGCGCATTGGACGTAGATCCCATCATACATTTACCAATAATCTTACTACCCAAACGTAAGCAGGTTTTGGTTACGCGCCAGTTGTTTAGAATGTTCTCAGGCTTCTCCCACTTACCACTCTCATCATGTAAAAGCAACTTCAGCTTTTCACCATCATAACTGTTGTCAGATGTGTTCTTCCAGTCAATAGTGGTGTCAAGACCCTCCAGCCTTTCTTCGTCTATGTCGTACATGTTCTTCTTGGTGATCTTGGATGCCGGTACTCGATAAGCTAACTCTGTCTTTGGCTTATCCATACCATCCTGAATGGGCTTGAAGAAGAATGGATAGTTATTAGATATAGGAACCACCTTATCGGTAAACATCTTCTTAGCGTCAGATCCCGTTTTAGATAGTATACCAACACGAGCATCTTTGGTTATCGTAGCTTGGTTTACTCCTTCACACGAACTCATAAACGAAAATCCAGAACGCCTGATCTTTAGGTAACACATTCCAAAGCTGCGTGGATCTGCCTTGCATGCCTCCCAGTATATATAGAATATTCTATTAGCCTCGCGGAAGTCAGGATGCCCAACGTCTATCTTGGTCCACTGTAAATACATATAGTGCGTGCCGGTGATGTAAGTTGGTGTGCCGTTGTTGTAGAACCAGAAGCCCTCCTCTCTGCGATCAAACTCCTGTTCTATATAATCCACCCATTGGTTCTTGAATTGATCAGGCGCGTCATGCCACTGAAATATAGATGATATGCGACTCAGCTCTTTTGGGTATTCAAACGCCTCCCAGTACTGATCAGCCTTAGTATCGCTACGCTTATAACTGTTCTTTGGTTTGTCAGGCAGTGCTATTTTTACGCCATTGATATCATACACCTCTCCTACGGTGCCGTTCTTGGATATCACTATAACATCATACTTTTTATTGTAACCATACTGCCATGTGTGTGCCTTGTTTTTGTTTGACAGCACACTCTTGGGTATGTAGTCTTTGACTACTCTGTAGATGCTATTTTGATCTTGATTCTGCAAATCCTTTTGGTGTATTACTTTTCTTCTCTAAAGTGTTGCCATTTAGCATAGCGCTTTCGTTTTCTATTCGTGTTAAGATCTCAAACGCATCAAATATGGCAAGCTTCTTTGTGGCAGCTGCATTCTTAAGTCGGTCAGCGGCAAGCTCATCATCCTTGTCATACTTAATGATATCTTCTTTTGCTACCTTTATAAGTTGCTTTACGGCCTTGTATCCGGCTTCAATAATGTGTTTCTTAATTTCTGATGTGTCTGTTATGTTCATCTATAACTTTAGTTTAATGTTGGATGTAAACATGCGATATAGCTTTTCACCATCAACCTGAAACGCATATTCACTGTCAGGTTCAAATGAAATAGTATCGCCTTCTTTTAGCCCTTTTCTTTCCAGCTCCTTATTAATATACTTAATTATTCCGACTAATGGCTCTTCACCAGCTTTGAAGATAAAAGACTCCTTAGCGTCAACCGGCTTTATAAAACAATACTTACCATGAGCCTTCCACTCGTTGTCCTTCTTGTATAAGAAGAACTGCTCATGATCTATAAAGAAAAGGTCATCCTTGAAAAAGCTACGACCGCTTTTCTCCCTTCCTTTCATGTCGTAGAAAAACTTAAATACATTATGGTGCACAAGGAGGGTGTCCCCAATCCCAATAGGCCCATCGTAGTTGATGGGTGTCTCTACCACAGTTGCAAATCTGTTTGATGCCTTATGATCTTCCTGAGATACGCTTGTGACGAAATCCATTCCGCCAATGTTTTTAATGTTGTCGTATCTCCGGTTATTGTAAGGTCTTACAATAAAATCCGTTGGTGACTTCATTAAAAATTAATATTAAACTCTAAAGATATTGGTAATGTCTTGCGGAACTCCTTCCACATAAAAACTTCTTCATCCTTCTGAATCCATATCTTATAGGACTCATCGTCTGCTTGAATAAGATGTATACTGTGCGATCCACCCAGGACATCCTGTCCTACAAGGTAGTGCATGGCCCCAGACTTGTAGTCCGCGCCGATTGATATTTTACGAATATCCATTTCATTATGATTGACTAAATTTAATATTAATTCTACCTTGAATAGAAGGGGTTATAGTACCCCCACTGACATTTCTCAATGTAAAGAATAAACCGCGAGCAGCATCCAATGTCGTGTTTGCTGGCGTAAGAGTTGCACTGGCAGCTTCAAGAGTATTCGTTCCTGCGCTTATTGTGGCTTGAGCCACGAGAACTGCTGCTGCCACAGGTCTCGTCTGGCCTTTCCATAAAGAAAGTTCATATTCCAAAGACGTATCCGTTATAAAAGAAAAGTCTACCGAGCATACGGTAGGCACATCAATAGATGAAGCGCACGATCCTGCTTGTCCATTAACAAATATAAATCCTGCGTGGTAATCTATATCGCTATACGTACCTGCTGTAGGCGAACTGGCGCCAAGGTCATTGGTGACAGATGTAGATTTAGAGCTAAAGTCTGTATCATCAATGCCCAAAAAAGTATAGTAGTTGTTTTGTGTCATTGAGCCCCCATTATTACAAAAGTTATACGTCTGAGCAAATCCTCCTCCGTTGCCGGCCCATGTTCCATCTCCTTGAAGGAATGTGCCTGCCGTACCTCCTGCTGGGACATGTCCAACGTTTGATCCTCCAGCATAAGCATTTGATGTTACTTTTACAAGTCCTGTTGTGGGGCTAATTGTAATAGGAGCTCCTGAAGATGTTACCGGTGTGCCTACATTTACTGACTCTATGGTCTCATTTGCCCATGCAACCCCAGTTCCTGTGCTGGTGAGCACCTGCCCAGCTGACCCTACACCAGAACCGTCATGTAGTGTTCCACTAAATAAAACTGCAGCGGTATTGCTCGCTGTGCCTGTAGCAGAAAATTTATTGTTGCCTGAAAAAGAATTTGTTCCAGCAGATGTGATGCTTGCTGTGCTGTCAAAAGTTATAGCGCTCGCGCCAACAAAACTAATTCCAACACCAGTGGCAACATTACCTGCTGTAAGCACCTGTTGAATAGTGGGTGTGGAGGCACTTGGTAGTGTTCCCCACTTAACACCAGTTCCTGCGGGATTTACAGTTAATACTTGACCCGCGCTACCTGTTGCTCCAGAGTAATCACTAAGAGTAGTTGTTGCCCCAAAGTTTAAGGTAGTACCTAAGTTGATTGCATCCGATGTTGTAATGCTGGATCCAACAGCCAGCGTCATGTCAACTCCATTGCTAAGCTTTAATGCTTTACCAATGCCGCTCATGTCAATGTTGCCCGTGATAAGAAGATCGCGTGATGTAGTATTACCTACGGCCATTACGCTATCCAAGTCGCAACAGCTTACCGAAGGTGATGCTATCCATTGAAGCCCTGTTCCGGTAGATGAAAGAATCTGTCCAGCCGTACCCACGCCATTAGACGCAGTTAAGGTTGTTGGTGTAATAGTTCCTACTACAGTGATGTTACCCGTAAGAGATAGGTTTTGAGTGGCACTATTGCCAGTATCTAATACAGATTGAAGTCCCTGAGCAACACCCCCTGCTCCAGATACGGAGCTGACAAGAAACGTTACCGTTTTATTATTATCACTAACATCAGTTCCAATGAGAAGGTCTTCCGATGCGGGGGTTACCGTAGGGTATACTGTAGTATTTTCTATTTTAGCCATTGTCTTCTTTCTGCTTTACTTCACCTGTCTCCAGGTTGATTACTGCGTTTTCTCCATACTTTTCCATCAAGCCTTTCTCAAGGTCTTGAAAGCTTTTCCTAATAGCTTCAGTCTTCAGGCACAAAGCGTGTTCCTGTAGAGCAATGTCTCCAAGCTGGCTTTTAATCTTATTAAATTCAGCGTGTAGACCCTGAAGCTCCTGTAATTCGTTTTCTGCGATTTTAGTCATAATGTTAAATTAGATTTTAATAATGCAAATATACTAAAAGTTGTCCAAGGCTTTTTACTTGCCCTGGCCCCTATACTTCTTTACGTAATTTTTGCTTGTCTTAATAGAGCTCGTTTTTGATTTAGCGTGAACTCCAGGACGCCTTTTCTTTCCTTTGTGCTCGTAAAACGATTCTATTCTACGTGGCATTTACTTACGTACCTTTTCTATTGATCTACCTCCGAAATAGGCGCCAATAACTGTGATAAGAACTATCTGCAACAGGTCAGTCCACTTCTCTTCAACATGAAAGTTGAACTTACCAGCATCAATAAATATCAATAGAACTGTGCTAAGAACTAAAAATATAAGAACCAATGGTCTAACATTTTTGCTTAGCCAGGAATCGCTCATCATGTCCGCCTTCCATCGCTTAGTAACGTTAAGCTGCATGTCGGCCTCAGCATCAAGAAAAACCTTTCTGAGATTCATCTCAAACTCCTGCTTCTCTTCTTTGGTAAGAACAAATCGATCAACTAAGTTTCCTATACCGTCTCCAATTTGCTTGCCACCCTTTGCTCCAAATATTTTTGATAAAAATGGGCCCATGATGTTCTACTTTATTGACTGTCTAAATTTATATATCGTAAACCCTATAGCCAGTATTAAAGAAATCATCTGCAAGATCTCATTACAATCTGTCAGCGTCAACCCCAGTGCTCCTGCATTTGCCGTAACAACCTGTACAGAGTCTCTTATTGATTCATTCATTTTACGAAAATATAAAATTTATTTTACAAATTATTCTCAACCCAACCAGGATAAATTACAAATTCTCCATCCCTGGTGTAGCAGTACTTACTTATGATATACTCATCCTCAGGGAGCTGAGTACCCTCAGGCACATCAACTATGACCAACGGGTCGGTTGAATTAGCTCTTTGTACATGATGAGGCGTTGCATTGTTCCATGCATAATACACATCATCATTTTCCAATATAATATTGTCTGCCATCAGACAAATTTGTCTCTCTATTTCTGTTACTAAAAATTTCATTACGCTGTAGTCATTTCAAATGAATTACCTTTTATCCCTCTAAAGGTGCCAACCAAATCTCTCTGAACACCCATCATCGTACCGTTCTCGATGTCCTGTTGCCCAATAAATGCTCTGTCCTGAATACCTCCGGTACCCGATGTATTAGATGCATCCAATAGTACATCCTCACTATTTGCTCCGTTAAACTCTGTTAGATCAAATGTGTTTGCACCCTTATCATAGTCAACAGGGAAAACATTATATTTTTTAGGAGCGGAGCTGCTGTTTCTATTCAACGCAACACCCATGATAAACTGAGTTGTTGAATTTTCCGAACCGTTATAGTACGGTCTTAGTGAAGGGAAATGAACCTGATTACTTGCGCTACCTATTGAGGCTCGTGTACCAACAGTAAATGTCGTGCCATCATAAGTGCAGCCCGCAACATAAGCTGCCGCATTATTTTCAATGTAACTAATTAAACCTATTCCATCCTCAATCTTATACTGAAAATCAGTAACGCACTGATTAGAACCTGACTGATACAAGGTGTCACCCACAACTTCAACCAATGTATTAGTGGATGTATTGTACTCGTAAACTGCGTAATATAAAACACCGTAGCCTGCCGTTGACTTACCATAAAAAATTGCGAAGCACTCCTTCCCGCCAACCGTTCCCAACTCAACCAACTCGGTTTGAGCCGCTCCTGAGCCTACCAATCCTTGGGGATACAGTATACCTCTTGATGTTGCGGTGCCTGCAGATACATCTACGTCCCAAACCCTTGCGTATGGGTAGGCTCCTGTCCTTGTTAAACCCGTCGACGCCACCGTGTATACTGAACCGCTAACCGCTAAAACAGCAAATCTTGGGAACCTATCTACATAGTTCGAGGTGTCACCATCATTAAACGTTGAGGTGATGGAAAGGTTGCTTGTTCCTCCTGTGTACTCAACTAATTTAAACACGTTACCGGTACCCACTTCAGGCGCAACAATCAAGCACTGAGTTGAATTTAATGCTACTGCTCCACAAGCCTGCCCCCTTCCATATGGGTCTAAGTCTGCTGTTCCGTTAAAAATATCTTGCTGAGATGTACTCAGTGTTAATGTTGAACCGCTTTGCGTTACACCATTACACCTAACGTTTTGATTATCGGAATTTGCTAACTGCCCGTGATACGCAACGTACCTACCTAATTGTAATTCAACAGCACCTCCGCACTGAGGGTTACCACTTGTACCCTGTATTGCTGCAGTAACAATCTGTTGCTCGGTGCCCTTTCCTGATATAGCCAAAAGTGTAGCTATAGTAATATCGGAACCTAAGCCCGCTCGTGTTTGAAACACATTACCTGCTATTCCTATGCCGATCCCCGTAGACATGTTACCAGAGAGCTATAATATCAGTGGCGGTTGTTGTGTCATCTACCCTAACAACTTGAACCGGAAGGAACGCTGCATTAGGTATGTTTTTGAATGTTAACTCAGTTACAGAAGCAGCAGGGATGTCTTTATCTGTAGCCGTTTGAACAACAACATCTCCTGTGCCTCCAACAAAAAGTATACACCCGTTAGTCGGAGCGTTAAAAATAATGTAATTATCAGTTGCTCCGCCAGCTGAACTTGGAGATAGAGCAAGGTTTAGGTTGTCTGTAACTGCAGTAACAAAATAAGCCTTCTGCGCAGTAGTATTGTATACAATAGCATTCTTTTGAATACCTGCAGAAGTGAATGTTGTTCCCACATCAGTCAGTGTTCCTGCCACGGAAAAATCAGCGGTGCCGCTTAATACCTCTGTAGATGGATCAGGAATAGGAACAGTAGCACTTTTAATTACTGCTAACCCCGATGATGTCTGTAGTTTTTGATATGCCATAGTTTATTATCGTTGATATGGGAATAATCTGTTTAATGTGTCTCTTCTTTGGCCGCATCCGCAGTCCTTGCCAGTAGCCTTCGCCACGGTGTCCACGACCTTTTTAATTCCTGTAGCTCTGGTGACCTTTTCTATTGAATCACCAAGCCCCCTTGATTTGATTGGAGTTCTTTTCATTTTTTCATTTTACAACCAAAGTTGTTAGCATAGTTAGCCATCTTTCGAACACTGGCGCTATACTTATCATCTTTGGCTTTCATGATCTTTGAAGCAGCTGCGCACACGGAGGTGCCGGGCATGTTCCTCTCTACCCAGGCGGTAAACTTCCCCTCGTTCTTTTTGCTGATCGCGGGAAAGGCTCCTTTCTTTGTTCTACCCTTTGCCATTAGCTGCGGATCAATCTACCCAAGTGCTCTTTTACACTTGCTGGGTAATGCTTATCCATTGAGTGGTCACCACTATATGCGTGACCTGTCATTGCCTTAGCCATTCCTTTAGACTCGTCTCTTCTGTCTTTCATAGACTGCTTTTTAGCACCTCTATGCTTCATTCCAATAGACTCATCTAACCTTGCGTTATAACCTTGATGTTTCATTTTTTTATTTTTAATAGCTTGATCCCATTTTCTTTTCCATCCCGTAGCCTGGGTTATCTACTTTCTTACCGCCCATAGTTTTTGCAAACTCTGCAGCCTGCGCTTTTCCTACAGCATTGTAAGGGAATGTTTTCTTTTTCATTTTGCCCGAATCAGGACATGAATATGTTACAGTTGGCATATCTTATTTTTTTGTAAATATACTAATATTTTCCTTGTCTACTTTTTGGAGATGACTTAGTAGATCCACCAGGTCCCGACCATAGAGTTTTACACGACCAATATCTTGCAGTTAGCTTGCTCTTGGCAGTGCTACACTTATGCCGCGCACGAAAAGATTTACGAGCTGCCGCCGAGTAGTTATGACCATAACCGGTAGCGCCAAAGTGAATTAGCTTCTCCTTTCCGCCTTCGCAACCCTTTACCATCTTTTTCTTCCCAGGGCGATCAGACTTCATGGGTCTATTACAACTCATTTTTGTCTTACTTGCCATAGTCTATGATGGTAGGTTTAATTGGTTCTTTTTACGTTGACGAATTCTCTTGCGAGCTTCTCTTCGTGTCAACCCTCCGGCAACCAGTCTTTTTATTTCATCTTTCTTACTACCCTTTTTTTGTCCGTAGACAAGACCTTGCTGAGCAGTTGATATAACGGGCTTTTTGCCTCCAGTTCCGTTTGCCATGTTACTTTATTTTTGAGGCGATAGCTGACCATAGTTTGGTTATAGCAATGCCTAATCCAATACCTCCAATAACAGGTAGTCCTTTGGCAAATACAACAACAGCGATAACAGCAGCGTAACACGCCACAGCAATATCACTCATTAATAGATCTAAAACTTTTAATAGCTTACTCATAGTTTATCTTTTTGTAAATCGTTTAGTTACTCTTCCTGCAGCAGTGTTCGCCACAACAGTCTTTCTCGCACGTTTCTTCTTCCGTGCAGTCGCAGCACGTTGGGCCTTCGTCATGCTCTTCGCTTTCGCCATCGGAAGACAGCGGTCCGGGTTCTTCTTGTCCTTGCTCGTACCACAAGCGCCCAGTATAGAACCATCCGTCCCTATTCGTACCCAATTCTCTTCTCTCCATTTCTTAAGCTCTCCCATCTTTTTTCATCTTCGACTTAATTATCTCCTTCTGGAGTCGTGGCGGCAATGTTTGCTGCTTGGTTGTCAAATACCTATCTATCTGAGCATCTTTCATACCCATGTCTGCGTACTTAATTTTTTTCATTTCTTTTTAGTTTTAGCCATTGACTTGATCATTCGCTCAATCTTAGCTGCTTGCTGAGCATGCATTCTGGAAGCACCCTTGAGCTGCTTCACAACTTCTTTCATTTGTTTTACATTCATTACTTCTTTCCTTTTGCACCCTTGGCATAATTAGGGTCTTTACAATATTTACTGGCCGCCATATTAGCATAGGCAGACGGGTATGTGTCAAACGTCCTCTTCGCCCATGCTATGCCCTCTGGACAAATCTTGTTTCCTTTCTTTTTAGTTCTGCCTTTTGCCATTTTTTAAGGTTCGTATCTATTTATATAATCCCTGTTTTTTTAAAGAATTTCTGAAGGATTCGGATTCATAGTAATTATTAATAAATCTATCAATAAAAGCGTTTCGCATTGAAGTGTTTGCCTTTACTTTGTCAAGATGTTTCTTTGATGGTCTGCTTTTAAAGTGCATGTCATAAACAATATAAGGTTGGTCTGATGATCCCGTACTGGTTTCAAGGTCCCTCTTAAAATTATAAGATGTTCCCTTTTGCTTTCTGTACTTAGGTAAGTTCGGTTTATTTTTTGGTCCTCCGTTTGCCATAGATTTAGTCTTGTCTTCTTGACATCATTCTTTGAATGAAAGAGTTTCTAAAAGGTATTCTTGACATCCCTTCCATTACCCCTAATGTTACACCTCTTTTTGCTGCTTTGGCCCCTGCTTTGACTCCTGCCTTGGCCCCTGCTACGGCTCCTGCTGCTTTGGCCCCTGATGCGGCTCGTGATGCTGCCTTACCTCCAGTTCTTGGACGTGCTATCGATGTTATAGTCTTCATCATTCTTTTTTGTGAAGGGTCTTTTGATGTTATAGTCTTCATCATCCTTTTTTTAGGATCGTTACCTTTACCGTTTGCCATAGTTGTATATCTTTATCATTCAAATATACAATTTAATTTAATGGCAGATTTAATTCGTAAGAACTACGACAGGGCACAGCCCACTCACGACTACATGAAATACTGGCGTGTGATACGCTACTGGGCCAAGGCCAAGTACAATATCGGGACACCCGACATTGATATGCTGTTCTTCCTCTATAGCGAGCATATATTCAACAAGACTAAGTTCAAGGAGTTCGAGCAGTGCATGTCATGGGACGAGCCACGGTTCTACAGACTACTCAAAGAAGGATGGATCCACGTATGGAGAAAAAGGCAGGGAAAGGAAACAACCCTATACGAATTATCGTATAAGGGAAAGCGACTTGTGAATACACTATACAAAAAATTAAATGGCGAGGAGATCGGAGAATCTCCGAGCATGAATCCGCTCTTCAGAGCGGACGCTTCGTACATGGATAAGGTCTATCGAAATATGATTATAGAGATGAACCAGTTTATAAAACAACAACGACATCGCGCTCCTGAATAATTGTATACGCCTCATCTTTAATAAACAGGGAATGACCTGCTGCCTTGTCATAGTAAATAAGGTCATCCGCCTGTATGATCTCAACCTCAGTGCCTGGCTTGACAACCTGAGCTTTGTGGTATCGAAAGCCGGAAGCATCCTCCTGCGACAGGAGGAGCCCGGAAGATGTTTTGAGTTTCTCCTCAACCTTCTTAATTAATATATTCTTTCCTATTGGTATCATACGTCTGCTCTTGCGTGTGTGATAATAGCGTTAGTACTTAGTATAGTAGTCGCGACACTGCTCGCATTGATCAGCGCGTTCTTGGTCACCTTCACCGGATCAATAACACCCATCTTGAACATATCGCCATACTTCTCGTTCTTAAC
>Ga0209348_1001593_pt1 | contig 10965 bp, 9 predicted proteins | sample ETNvirenome_2_30_FD_184065 | JGI IMG/M metagenome (GOLD analysis project Ga0209348, IMG submission 184065) | Marine viral communities from the Pacific Ocean - ETNP_2_30 (SPAdes) (version 2) | ecosystem: Environmental > Aquatic > Marine > Oceanic | place: Pacific Ocean | collected 2013-06-22 | reverse complement strand
CAGCATCAGTAGGTCTAGGTAATGAATTTTCAGAAGACCACTCAAGAGTTGATAGATCGTTTTCATAGATAATCCATACGCTATCAGGTCTTAACTTTTTAATTGCAGAACCGTAAGATGGAGTTTTAACGTTTTGAACTGGAAGTGTCATTGTAATTAAAAATTAAGGTGCAAGTTCATAGCAGATCATAACAATCATACCACGAGCGTTTTGGTTGTTGTTAGCATCCCAACCACCGAAGTCGATAGTTCCTCCTGCCCAACCTCCAAGGTATTGTTGGTAACGAAGTGACGTACCTGCAGGTTGGTTTGGTGTATCAATGAATGCTGAGAAGTAGTCTCCTTCAAAAGCACCATTACCATTTTGCCAGTGAATTCCTGCAAATGTATCAATAGTGCTATTTGATCTATAAGCATCAACTAATGAAGTAAAACCACCACTACCAATCCTTCTTCTTAAGTCAACGTATTGGTGCTGAGTGTTAGGACCATACATTTTAGTTTTCCACTGACACAAAATCTTAGAGTTTGCTTTTGTAGTCGTGATGTCAACATACCAATCACCAATAGCAGTTAAGTTATTAACGTTGTTCTGATAACTTGAGTTACCAAACTCACCATATGAGTTACTAACTCTTTGAACGACTTGTAAAACTTGACCACCACCAAGAGTATTACCTGATAAATCTTGAATTGCAGTTGTCTTAACAACACCTGCCACAGTCACTGTTCCGTCTGCAGCAGCAGCGATTGCATCTGTGTTAGCAGATGGGTGTTTGATAGCAGCTGCCTTAACTGTTCCACTAACAGTCAAATCACCTGTTACCGTTGGACTGCCTTGAACGGATCCTACATTAATCGTTGACATGAGAATATTCTAGACTTTGAAAGTATTTATACGTCTTTTTCTTGTATAACACCACCAGGTGTAGTATAGCAATCTCGATCAGTAAGTGTAGTAACTGGTATACCCGCTTTCTCTGCAGTTTCTTGAATATGAATACCGCCAGGTGGTGTATAAAGATACCAACCAGTTGCAATATATTTGGTTCTTGTATATGGAGGATTACCTCTATGAGTATGAGTAAAAGATGCAGGGAAGATTACGATGTCCCCTTTCTGTGGTTGATATCTATATTTTTGAAATAAAAATTCTGTTTCTCCTTCTCCATCAGGCATATCATTTAAGTAAATAGTCCATACCAATTCTCTCATTACAAATTGCATTGCATTTCTTTCACAATGCCAAACATGATAACCCTGACAAGGCAATGTTTTTTGTAATTTAATCTCACTATTCGTTAAAAACGCACCCTTTAAAGCACCCCATGTATTTGCATATTCTGATGCTGCAGGGGTTAGGTAATCGTCAAGTTCTCTAAACCTTTCTTTATGCTCTGGATTAGTTTCGATAAGAAACGTACTTCGATCTTCTCTCAATGCGTTATCATTACCAATATTTTTATCAAGTGGTTGAGACTCAATATAATCTATGGTTCTATCACATAATTCATCTGGAACTTTCTTTTCCCATATACCAATGAAATCTTTTAATTTCATATCACTATAAGGAAAAGACACAAAGTCCCTTATATTAGCTGTCATAATTAATCGTCATAAACTAGGCATTCTGGTTCGTCTGGGTGCATTTCACAGAACAGTTCTAATGCATTAGGATCATGATGATCTCCTGCTTCAATCTCATCGTGATGATGCTCTGCATAGACTTGAAGTTCATGCAATTCTACTTTAGCATGTCTGCGAGCAGCAGGTGATGACATTGGATTTTCAATTAGATCTTTGTCGTATTGAATGTGGTCTTCTATTGTTTTCATTATTGTACCTCGTTGATACAGAACTATTTATACTTGTATTATAAAAAATGTGAGTGTGGATGTCAAGTTATGCTATCTGACTTTGTGAGAGATTCGGGACATCTGAGTCCTTCATCAAAGCAAGTTCTGTTTGAAAGTTACTCAATCCAACTGCTTTATGTGCTACCGCAGCAATTAACCATCTACCACTGTATTTGGCATCACGACTAGGTGTGTCACCAGTTTTATAAGTTGTTGGTATTTCCAGATTGACACCTGAACCTGCATATAAATCAAGATTACCAGGCACGATGATAGTCATCTGACACTGCTTTAATGTTTCAATACGCATCCATTGATATGCTTGTAATTCAATTAACTGTTCATAATTTCTTTGAGGATTATTTTCCAATTTAGGATCAAAAATTTGATTAGGTATCATTGAATACCTAACTCTCTTAGGATAGTTAGCCCAATTTTTAGATAAATTATCCATTCTTGACTGAGGATTTATAGAGTTACCACCATTTAAGTGTGACATTCTCTTCCACAATTCACTCATACTGTATCGATAAGCATCAGCAGATAAGTCAGTGCTAGTTCCCATTCTAGATCTAGTAATAAAAACAGGATCAAACCCTACACTATATCCTGACCATGCACCATTTCTCAAACCTATTAAGAAATTTTTCTCTTCGGGAAATGCAATACGATCAATATTGAATTGATCATTTTCCTGATTACCAACTCTCTTTGGAACGTAACTATAAGTGTATAGTTTAGTTTTACCTGTGTTTACATTTGTTTCCTTTTCATCTTGTTGAACAATATCCTCAATCATAGAGTCAATTGATTTATAGTTAAATCCAAGTGCATTTTCATAAAAAGCAAATGCATTTTGTAACGTACCTTTTTTACTAGATTTACGAATACTTCTTTGAGACATCCAATAAATCAAATCAAATGCTCTCCAGTTTGGAGATATGAATGTTTGTTTATTAATTGTAGTTTCAGTAAAAACTCTCTTTTGACTCTTTATAAATTCCTTTCCTAGTAATTTTTTGACAATATTAGCAGAATCAGTTTCATTTTTAAATATAACCTCAGAATTACCAAAAATATTTGTTGTTTCATTAATTAAATATTCATCAGAAACACAATTAATTAAGTAAGTTTCATTAGTCTGTCTAGTTCTGACTCTGGCTTGAATCTGATATGATCTAAAATAATAATTTCTATCTTTGATAGAACTTCTAATTTCAATTAAAAATAATTCAGATCCAGTTAAAGTTCCTATAACTCCTCCTGCGTCTTCTAAAACAATACGACACTCCATACAGGAGTTTGCAATACTCTCATAGATTTCAAATCCTCTTAGAAATTGCATCAAGTCATACTCTCCATCAGGAGTTTCTACTCTATTACCATCTCTAAAAAGAGACAGAGCAACTTCAATTTGCCCCGTCTCTTCTCGGACTAGTGATCCATTCCTAGTATTGTTTTTACTCACGAGAAAATACCTCTAAGAGGGTTATTGAAGGAATTTAGCACAGCAACTGCAGTTCTTAAAACTGTTCCTGTTGTTCCACCAACATTTGCAAACGTACCACCACCTGTTTGAGCACCTAAAAGTTGCCTAATCGCCGATTCAGCCGTTTGAATGAATTGCCTATTGGAACCATTTTGCGCTTCAACAGCAGCCAACGCCATTTGCACGATCTCAGAAGTCTTCGCATTGATCTCTCTTCTTGCTTGGTTTCTTTGCTCAGTAACATTTTTAACTCTCTGTTGCTCTTGATTATTTTGTGCAAATCTCGATCTATTCTGAGAATTAAATATGTTTGGTTGATATTGTTGAGTTGTAAAGAAGTCACTCATATTACCAAAGTTGCTTCCTGAGAACATACCATCAAATGTTCTATTAGAACCTGGTTGATCATTATTACCAAATAGGTTTAATCCAGATAAACTATTTGAAGCAATTAATTTTCTTCCTGAGTTTTCTTTACTTAACTCCACGAATGAATATGAAGCAGTTCCTGGTTTTCCTAAGATAGGAGTCTTACCTGCACCTACACCCTCATAATCATAGTGACCGCTGCCAGGTCCATGACTGTATCCATAATTCCAACCAAATCTAGAAGCATTATTTTTCATCCATGTGTTTGAAGAACCAGAGATATCTAGACCCTCTCCATATAAATGAACTGAGTTTTTGTGACCGTCAACTTCTTTATTTTTTGATGGTGATCTACCAGTGCTTGCGACATCAGATCCTTTTACCATTCCATTTGATGCTTGCATCATCTTAGCAAACTTTTCAGCAGCAGGTTGGGAGAATACTAGAGGACGTCCAAATTTATCAGTGACTCCCTCAATACCCCATCCAGAACCTGTATCTGGATGTGAAGTTGGAATAACTCTAAATGAGTCAACTTTACTAGTGGTTTCAGCACCATCACGTCTATTCTCATTGAATGTAGAGGAAGAATCTAATGTTGCAGCTGCAGCAGGTGCTCCACCAAAAAATTGTGCTAATCCAAATGTCCAATCAAATCCTTTACTTGATTTTGACTCGTCCATAGGGACTATTAAACCTCTATCTAAAAGGTATTGTCCAATACCGTCTCCCAAACCTTTATTCTTCATCAAATTGACAATAGTAGGTCCTCTACGTCCAACTTGATTAAACCAAAGACTATCTTTTAGTTCATCTCCTGCGATTTCATAATCACCTTTGTTGAACGCTGCCATGAACTTAGGGAATCCTGTATGCCAACCTGCACCTTGATTATAGGTTAGATCAACCAATGCTGCTTTTTGTTGAGGACTAGATTTACCAAAACCAGGTATTTTCATAGCAGCGTTTTTGTGATCTTTATAATCTTGTCTAAACAGTTGATTTGCAAACGCTCTACTAATAGTGGGAGGGAAATTATCAGAAGGTTTAATATAATGACCATATCCAATAGACATTCCACCATCAGGTTCAGGTATTGCTGTTGGACTGAAACCCTCATGAATCTTAATCATTCTCTTAGCAAACTTATCGTACCCACCACCTTCTTCAAAGAATCCTAGAAGTCTTGCTTCTGTCATTCTTTGAGATGTTAGATTGGGATTCTTTTTAGTTGCAGGAGTATCAAACGGAACAATAAATGCACCACCATCCGACTTCTGTGCAACATATTCAGTTCCATGTCCAATAAAATCAGGTTTAGTACCATCTAGTGATACAGGATACCCTGACTGAGGACCAGAAATCCAACCACCCTTAGCATAACCATCTAGATAACCTCCTTTTTCAAATCCATAACTTTTAGTTTTACCTGTTTCTAAGTAATAAATTAACTCTTCAATTTCTTGACCTTTACCAAACAACCTATCAATCAAAGAGAGATCTTCTTTTTGTTTTCTAAGTTGTTCGATTCTTTGTTCTTTGGAAAGAGTATCTGCAAGGCCATCTCCAGAATTTTCTAAACCCTCTGCAATCGCTTCCTCATTTTTATTGACTAAACCAGGAATTTGATCAGCATATTTTGGGAGAAGAAACAATGCTGCACCTGCAATCAAAGGATGAGTAGCAAGTTTGGCAAAGGCAGCAAGGAGACCCTTGTGAAAGAATAATAGCACACTTGAGAAGGTTTTGATAACCCCCATTGGATTTGTAAGAAAATTTAACGCTAGGAATGCGGTTCCTAGTCCCATGAGTGCTCTCGTGAAACCACCTATTCTCTCCATCCATGTAGCATCTTCTTTTAAAAGATCGTACAGTCCTTCTATTGTATTAACAAAAGCAAATTTAGCAACAGATGCAATAAATTTAAAAACTTTAGCAAGAACTTCAAGTCCTTTAATAACCTTATCTTGATTCTCAGGGTTAGATAACCATTTAAGAGCAGGAAGAACTAAGAAAAACTTTATCAATGCACTTGCTAATTTTGCAAGTGATTCAAAGAAACTTGGTATTTTTCCCTTAAATAAACTATCAAATGCTTTCATTTTGATAGGTTTTCTTTTTGTATATTTTGGAACGAATGATGCTTTCTTTAATCTCTCTTCATCTATCTTCAACAACTTCATCTGTACGTCTTTTATAGACACTATAGTGCTGCCAATAGAATTGACAACTCTACCCATACTATTAATTGCTCTTGTATTTTGCTTTATAACAGTAGTTAATGCTTTATTTCCTCCTTTTGCATTAGCTCTAGAAGTAGTGCTCGCTCCCGCATTAGGATCAACGAACTTATAAAAATCAATTTTAGCACCTTTTTTTACTGTTGCCATTATCGTTTAGCACCTGATGTAGAAGATTGTGCCACTAAGTAAGTATCACCGCTATTTATCGGCACAGGAGTAGGTGCTGCAATAATTTTCTCTACAACCAAAGGAACAGGTATAAACTCAATAGCAGTCTGTAGTGCATACTCTGCGTTAAATCGATTATTTTGTAGTAATTGCTTTCCTTTATCAAGAACACCTAATATTCTAGGGTCAACACCTAGTTCTGCTGCAAGTTCTGGTAACCCCTCAATCATGTTTCCAGATTGAACACCACTAAGAATTGCCTGATAAACACCTTTCATACCTACTTTATCTGCAATATTACCAATAGCACCCATCGCACTAAAACCTTCACCTGGTTTACCTAAGATAGATTCCATACCTGGAATTGATAATATATTAGGAACTTTACTTGCCAAACCTCCAAGACCAGGAACTGCTCCTAAAATACCTTGTAACTTATTTTTCTCTAACCATTTTCCAAATCCTTCAATATTACTTGAAAGACCAGGCATCATACCAACTACTTGACCAATAGCACCACCAATATTACCACTATAAAGATTCATTCCAATCTTACCAATAGTGCTATTCTTTGCCATATCAAAGAAACCTTGGACTTTAGTGCTCACATTTGTTAGGAATTTGGTAGCACCAGTGTATGCATTAGAAATTCCTTGTCCAAACTTACTCATACGCAAGTTCATCAACCAGTTTGGAGTTTCGACCACTGATCTAGCGGTAGAACCAATAGCAGAGAAATTACTGATACCACTAAGAGCACTCAATGCAGCACCACCAAGATTACCAGAACTAAGTGCGTTTACTGCATTGATAGCAGGTACGATAATATTTGCGCCAGGAATAAATGATGCAATAGTAGATACAATTGGGTTTGAAGCAACATCAGATACAACATTCCATGCACTTTTAGCAACATTAGTAACAGTGTTAACTACACCCTTAACTGCATTTTTGATTCCTCTGAATATACCACCAATGAAGAACTCTGGTAACTCACCACCATCTGCCTTAAACCATGTTGTAGGATTCCACCATTTTTTATCATTTGCAGGATTCAGATCATCAAATTTACTAGTATCCTTGTTCTCAGGTTTTACATTTTCATAGAACTGCTCATACTCAGTCTCATTCATAGCAGAACTGTCAACAGTCCCCATTATCGAATGCATTGCCTTCAGATAAGCAGTCTGCTTGTCAACCATTTCCTGATTATGATTCGTTCCTAGGAATCCACCACCAGTAATAATTTTATCAAATAAACCTTTAAAACCTTTAGTTTGTTCTAATGCATAATCTCTTATTCTTGTTCTCTTTTCAATTTCTTTTAATTGTTCCTCCTTAGTCATTCCCTCAAACTTTTTGAGGTAATTTTCAAATTTTTTCTGTTCTATAGAACCAAATCCCGCTTGAATTCCTAAATCAAGAGCAAGACTAGCAAGTATCATAAGAGGGTGCCCCCCACTTGCTTTAGGTTTGAACTTTATATTTTTTGGATTTATTTTTACATTGAGATTGGGTTTTACATTGAGATTGGGTTTTACAACGTTAGGTTTTACAAAATTGTTTGGTTTTACATTACCTGTAACATTAGGTTTTTTAAATACGTTTTTTATACCATCAAGTGCTCTAGTAAGAACATTACCAGTACGTGATTGGGTAACTTTGCTTGGTGTAACAGATTTCTTTATACTATCTGTAAGTCTTTGAAAAAGGTTTTTACCTGTCGTAGTGCTTTGAGTAACTTTACTACTTGCAGTCGATCTAAATTTTCTAAGCCACTCTCTTACTCCACTGAGAGGACCAGGATTCATCTGTCTTCCACCAGTTACCGTCCTTTTCAAGTTTACCCTATTATTTTTAAGATTAGGTCTTAAATTTTTAACGTTGGGTAAACATCTACCTTTGCCTGGAATAAATCTAGTTGCACTAAGAAGATTTGCTAGAAAGATAATATCAGTAATAATACTGAATGGGTTCATTAGGTATTTCAACCCAATGATACCTGTCATTAACTTACCGAGACCACCAAGTCTACCTAATAATGTTGTATCATCACCAAATAATTGATCAATACCATCTACAATATTATCCTTAATTAACCATTTACCAAAACCATATATCTTCCTAAAGACAAAATCCGTCTTCATTAGGAAGGTCTCTATTTTTTTTAAGTTTTCTTCATCTGCAGTATATTCTAATAATTCTTTAATTAGAAATAAAGAAAATATTTTAGTTGCTAGAGCTACAAATGGAGATAGGAGAGGACCTACCCACCCAAACATTTTACCAAATATACTCTTTAGTTTAGTATCTGGTTTAAATTTTTTTGCGTCTTTTCCTTTTTTATTAAAATATTTCGATAATCCTTTTTCTGATAACTCTTCTGCTTCAGCATCAAGTTCCCTTCGTTTTTGTTTTCTTTCTGCCTCTAATGTTTTCTTTTCTAGTCCTAAACGTAAATTAGTGATTTTGTCTAAATCAACAACCTTATGTCCAACGCCCTCTAATGTCTTACCAAGTCTATTTTGAGCAAGAATAGTCTGTCTCGCAGCAACAACCGATGGAGTTTTGATAGACGCCACTCCAGGATTGATAAACTTGTAGACTTGTATCTTAGCCACCTTGTGCTTTTTGCTCCTTCATACGTTTTTCTTCTTCTTTTAGGAAGTTGATTAGAAGATTCATATAGACTTCTTTTTCCCATGGCATGAGATTTTCAATATATTCAATATTCCACTTATGATGGTGAATTAAAGCAAAATTGCTCTCATAATATGACTTCAAGTCCATGTGCATTAGGGCTATCCGAAAAAACTTGCTAATCCCTCTAGAATTACATCACTCACAACTCCAGTATTAGGGTTAGTAACCTTAACTGTGTGAGTTAATTTCGGCATAGTTTCAAAAAAGTCTTGAATCATTTGAAACTGTTTAGTATCCATACCTTCAAAGAAGTCTTGAATTTCTTTTTTAGGTACGTCATGACAGTCATAAACTTGTTCTGGATCAGAAATTGTCTTAATACAACTTCCTGCCATTTCAAAGACTTGATCAACACCCACGTCAGAACCATCACCAACAAAGTTCATACTAACAAAAGTATCTAAACTTGGATACCCCATAGTAACCGTGACTTCATCAGTAATTTTTAGATCAGTTTTGTGACCTCTAGTCTTTTTAACTTTGATTTCATCAAGAGGAATGTCAACTTCAACAGTAGTTTCATTATCATCAGGGCAGGTCAAAGAGACCTTTACACTTTCACCAACAGACTTAGTTCTAATCTGTAAGAAAAGGTATTCAATGTCAAAAGTTGCCAAATGATCGATATCCTTGATATCTGTGCAAGCACTCATGATATCTTTAATAGCGACAATTAACTGTTCTTGGTCTTGAGATTGAGTTGCGAGAAGTAAAAGTTTCTCTTCTTTAACGAGGAATGGTCTATAATTCACCGTTCTACCATCTGACGGTAGTTTCATTTTGTACTTTGGTACATTTAACTTAGGTAATGCCATAGAAGTTCAATTCAGTATAGTTATTTAGTCAAAAACCCTAGGGGTCAAATTTTTGGCGGGATTTTTTTTGCGGTTATCTGGGAACTAAAAGTCGATTTTGGTTTTAGAAGACTGCACTATTATATCTAGACGCGGTAGGAATGTTCTCTGTAAATGGATTACTATCAGGAGGGTAACTGTATTGACCAGGATCACTGAAGTCATCCTCAACTATCATACGATAACGTTCGTATAAGAGTCCGACTGTCAACGTCATCGCTCTAGCTGTGTCATTGTTCAATTGAATTGACCCAATATTAAATGGAAATACATTTCTCATCTCCCATACAGCAGTGACTCTATATTTTCTTGCGATCATCTTAGGAAGTGTAGAGTCTTTTAGGTACGCTCTCATCCTTTCATCTTCTGTTACCTTTCCACCCATGTTTCTTTCCCATTTCCATATTGTCAGTGATGGACAAACATAATCATCGTAAAATTCTACATATTGATTTGCATCAGAAGAAATTCTTGTAGTCCACTCTTCAAAAAATGATCTAATGTATTGAGAGCGTGGCATGATAAATGATATATTCATCTGACTGTATGCTGTTCCAGTTGCATACTTGATTGATGATCCTACACTTAGAAATGAACCTGAAGTCATCTGTTTACTTGGAAGGTTCACCGAATTAGCATAGTAATTTAAGTTCGTGCGAAGATCCACCCCAGCTGGGTTCAATCTTTTAGATTTACTTCCTCCTATTGTCGGTCCTAGAACACTTGTCAATAATCTAGGCGGAGCAAAATGAACCGAGAATAAGTTGGTAAAACTCGGATGATTTTCCTCTTTCTTTGAGAACGCTAAGAACTCTTGATATGAAGGATACTGTGCTTGTTCGGTGTTCATTATACTTTAAGTTCCTTTTCGGTGATCAACATAAATTCCCAGTTTTGATCTTTACAGAACTCAGATGCTGCTTTCCATTTTGCTTGATTGACACTCCAAGTCACAACTTCATTAATATAACGTTTTGTCATTCGTTTCTGAGTTTTAGGTTCTTTTGTTTGTTTCAATGGTTTAACTTCAACCAAATACCTTCTACCTTCTATCTTTACATAGAAATCTGGAAAATATCTGTGTCTTTTACCATCAACAGGGGAGATATAGGGAATAATAATCTCTTCACTACCCCATTCTTGAACCGTGGAGGTAATATCGCACCATTTCATGAACTTATACTCCCAAGACGATCTATAAATAACGTTATTGGGGTCACCTTTATACTTTCTTGGAAAGTTTGGTCGATATTTTCCTTGATACCTCATAAATACATAGAGAC
>Ga0209348_1001592_pt1 | contig 10966 bp, 14 predicted proteins | sample ETNvirenome_2_30_FD_184065 | JGI IMG/M metagenome (GOLD analysis project Ga0209348, IMG submission 184065) | Marine viral communities from the Pacific Ocean - ETNP_2_30 (SPAdes) (version 2) | ecosystem: Environmental > Aquatic > Marine > Oceanic | place: Pacific Ocean | collected 2013-06-22 | reverse complement strand
TAATATTAAACAGATTACACAGCAGTGTCGTGCTGAGTGTCTGTATTTCTGTCAGTTTCGTCAATACCTGATACATCACATAGTACTGCAAACACACGGATTTTACCTGCTGCTGCGTCTGCACTTAGTACTAATACATCTAAAGTATCTGCACTTGCAACTATAGTTCTAGCTGTAGCTGTTGGTGCAGAGAATCCTGTAGCGTTAGTATCTCCATCAACATATCTGTCAACATCACCACCTGTGATACCTAAGTCAAGAGTTACTGAAGAAGATAATGCAGTGATTACCTCAATTCCAGCTTCCATAACTAGAGTTTCAGCAGGGATGTCAAGAGCTCTAAGAACATCATTTTGTGCTGCTCCAGAGTCTCCATTGATTGCTGATACATCAATTGTATTTTCAACTAAATAAGGTGTTCTACCATTAGACGGATGTCCAGTAGTTCCACCAGCTGCTGTTAAGTCATAAGTAGCCATAGTTCTCTATTATCCTCCTAATTAACCTATTGTTATAACGCCTCTTTGAACTGCTTCGCTTCTTAGAATTTTTCTTCCAAAAACGTGTAGTCCTCTGACAACGTCTGCGAATGAATCAGGGTCTCTGATTAATTCTGTTTTTGCTATATGATTTACAGTTGCAACACCTGACATATGTCCGTATAAGAACACATGCTCATTTGCTCCAGCAGAGCCAAATGTGTGATTTGCAGCTGATCCACCAGATACAGCAATTGCATTTGATTGGTACATGTTAAAACCAAATAATGGTCTGTCTGTGACTTTACCATTTCTGATTTGTGATGAACCACCATCAGCCATTACTGACTGGTCAGATAGTTTAGCACCTGCTTTTCTTAATTGTTCAAAGAACTCAGGTGATGAAACTAACCATCTGTTTTCTTCTGGCACATCATTTCTGTCCAGGTTCTTTTTAGCAGTTGATACTAAGTTAGCCAAAGTATCTACAGCTGCGTCACCATCGATTGGTGATGCGTCAGTTCCTGTGCTAGTACCATTAGTTGCATTGTCGTAAATAAACTTCAATACGTTATAGTCATAGTTTTTCTTTAATGAATATGCACCTGAAGAGGTTGCAAGAGCTTCAAAGTTTACATGAGATTGTCTTTCTTCAATATCATCAACTTTAAAAGCAAAATATGAACCTTGGTCAACAGTCATAGTTATTTGGTCATCTGCTAATACTTGTGTATCAACTGTTTGACCTCTAGCATAATCTCTGACTGTGATTGTAGGCTCTTTAATAATCTTTACTGTGTCACCAAAGTTTTCGATTTCTCCAGCGTAATCAGTGTTAGTAATATCTTCTACCACTGATGCTCTTCTGAAGAACTTCTGAACTTTCTGACTAAAGATCTGTGGAGTAAAATTACCTTGTGCAAGGTTATTATATCCAGTAGCATTTGTAAAAGCCATAATGCTTCTCCTTGTTATTGTTTAGTTAGATTGTTATCGTTGTTCAATCCTACCTTCTAAACGTGCAAGGTCAATCTCCTTTTCAAATTTTTCAAACTGATGAGGTTTCAATTTAGAAATCTCAGTAGTTGTCCAAACTTTTTTCTTTGGCGTATCAGTATCAGTTGCTTTTTTAGTTTTAGAAATTGCTTTGGCAGCTTCTTTTTTAAGATCTTTATCCTGTTTAACTGCTTTACTTATGTTACGATCTGCTTTATACAAATCAATAGCTCTTGCAGCTAACTTAGAATTAGATGTATTTTCATACAACCAACTCTGGATAGTAGGATCTTGTTGATCAGCCCATGCATGAAAGTCATCGTTTTTACGAATTTCATTAAAATCTGGGTGAATTTTTAAAAGTTCTACTTCAGCTTTTTCTTTTGCAATCTGCTCTTGTTGGAGTTTTAAATCTTTATATTTATTTTCAAGATCTGCAGTTTGAGTAGTTGCTTTGTTTATTGCAATGGTTTCAACCATATCATAAACATCAGGGTACTCTTTTCTCCATGCCTCTAATTCTTGTTTAGATTTAGGTGGCACAAATTGTTTGTTGTTTGCCTCTAATTGTGTACGCAAAGAAGTGAGTTCTTCCTTGTGTTTATTAATTGTAGAATCATAGTGTTTTTTCAAATCGTCATAACGTTTCTTAAAAACACGATCTTCAGCTTGTGCAGGGCGTTCAGCGATAGGAGTAGCCTTTTGTTCTGTAGATTCTGCAGTCTCTTCAGATGCATCGGTGTCCTTCTGTTCGGTTGCTGCTTCTGCTTCCTTTTCTCTTTGTTCCCTTTGAAACTTAGCTAACTCACCTTTTGCAAAAGCATCCGTTTCAGCATCATCTTCTTCTCTGATTTTACTGTAAGGATTTGCATTTGGTATATTAGCTTTAGTTTCTTCAGAAACTTTTTTTTCTTCTTCCATTATTTTTACCTATTGGTTGAGTGCCTTATGGATAAGGGTAGCTCGATTCCATAAATGTTTGTGGGCTGATACTAAACGATTTCACCCTCAGTATCTATAGTATTTAAGTCTTGCTCAATACCAGATTCTGGTTGTTCTGCCATTTGTGTATCAGGTGGCACAGATTGTTGATCCATCATATCACCAGACATATCAGCAACTAGATTTTGTACTGCTTGTGTCTGGTCTCCACTATATCTTTTTACAGCAAAATTTGTAAACATAGATACAGGAATAATAACATTCTCTTCTTTCTCACCAACAGCTTCTACAAGAGGAGCTAACTCTGGTGCTAATTTTACAAGAACATTACTAACAGATGGAGATAGAACTGTGGTTAATACAGCTTTATCTTCATCTGGTAAGTTATTTACTTTACTTACTAAATCGTTTGATTGCACTGGGGCATCTGTTTCTACAGGTGCAGGTGCAGATGCAGGTTCTTTTCTTTGAAATAATTTATTCATACCAGATAGTTTAGGAGCATCAATTTTTTTAGGTGTTTGATTTAACATACCTGTTGTGGTAGTTTGATCTTTACTAACAGTTCCTTTCATATCTACTATAGCCATTATTTTTTACCTGCCCAGTAACAAATAGGTTCTAATATAATTCGATATACTCTACCTATTAAATGTATTTTATTTCTTTCTTGCTGCCTAATATCTATAGTTCTATGGACAGCAATATGTTCTAATATTTTTTTAAGAATTTTATTTGTTTTTGCTTTTTTAACTAGTGGTAAAAATATTCTGTGATATCCTATTTGATATTCTGGTGCTAAATTTTTAGAATGTCTTAACCATATTTTATTTCTAAATGATCCAAAGCCATATGATTCATTCATCATAGTACAAACTATTTTACCACCACTTCGACCACTTGAATCACCACCACTACCTGGTTGATTCATTCTAGCAGCCTCTCTTTTTGTTGTTACATTTTTATCTAAATCTTTTTTGTAATCATTTTGTTGTTTATCCATTTTATTTGTATCATCAATAAATTTTTGTGACACAGGATTTCCAGCTGCAGCTCTTTTAGCAATTGTTTCTCTTCTTTTTGCAAGTCTTTTTTCACCAGCTTTTTCTAGATTACCAAAAGCTGATACTTTATTCATACCTGCATATAAATCAGTTGCTGGATTACCTCCAATTCTACCATCACCTCTATCTGGAAAATATGTTATAGCGTGATTTTGCACTGCATTAGGCTCACCTACTAAAGCATCTAATACCATCATTGTAGGTGTTTTAATATTTTTAATAGCTGAAAGAACAGATGTTCCAAAAGTTTTTAATGCTACTGGTTTTACTTCTGGTTTAACATCTTGTTTTTCTGCAGGATCAGATAATGTTCCTGTAGTGCTTCCTTTAAATTTTTCTGTATCAAGAGGTGTGCTAGTAGTTATACCTAAAGTATTTGCAGTGGGATCATCAGGAGTAGCACCCTTTATCATTGCTTCTCTATTTGCTACAGTTTCAGCAGCTACTTCATCTATAGTTTTAATTCTACCCTCTGCTGCTTTTGTAACTTCTGATTTACCACCTTGTAAATCTTTTATGTTTCTAATTCTAGCTTTCTTTGTTCTTTGTTTTGCAGTTGGCACTGAGACATCTGGATCTTTTAAACTAGGATCTGGTAATCTATTTGCAACTGGATCATCTGCAGTTCCAAATACACTTTCAGTTGGACTTTTAACTTCTGGAGTTATAATGTTTTCTTGAGGTGCAGCTTGATCTGCTGATAATCTATCACTTCTTATCATACTATCTTGAATAGTAGTAGGAGTAGTAACACCTTGTAAACTTTTACTAACATCTTTAGCACTTTGAAGCATATTCTCTGCAGTAAACTGGTCATCTCTGTCTCTACCTTTAGGTAACATAAATGCTGCTTTAGTTTGATCTGCAGTAGTTGTATCTGTTTTTTCTGTAGCAGTTTCTGTTTTTGCAGGTGTAGTAGTTTTAGCTACCTCACCAAGATCAATCATGTTCAAAGAAGTTACTGCTTGAAATCCTTCTTCTTTTAAACTGTAAGTGCCATCAGCAGCTCTAACTATAGAGACTGTTCCACCACCTACTCTATTTGGATTAAATGTTTTTACCATGTTTACTTTGTTTATTCGCTTCCTGGAGGTTTAGTATTTGGCGAAGTAAAGCCAGTTTCCCCTGGCATCGGTACATTGCCTGTTCCGATGTTGCCACCTCCAGCTCCTGTTGGATCTGTTGGCGAAGCTCCTGCAGGTACTTCTCCAGTTGGCCCCATAGGACTTTGTTCTCCAGTAGGGGTCGTATTGTTTTGATTTCCATTTGCCATTCCCATTATTTGTGCATAGATCGCAGCTTTCTCTGGATCATTAATTAATTGATCTGGATCAATATCTAAAGACTTAGCTATTTCAGTTAAACATGTATGCCATCTGACAAAAGGTGCAAGTGCAGGATTAGCTGCTGTTTGCATAAATGTCATTAGTCTTTGAGATCTTACTTCTTTCTGCATCAAAGAAGAAGTGCCTTGTGCTTTGATTTCTAGATCACCTTGTATATGTGGAGCATCATCATTAAATTGCATGTTCCAATAAAATAATGATTGTCCTAGGGGCTTTAGTAAATAGTCGTCAATATTTTTAATTACTGTTTTAATACTTAATGCTGCAGCACCCATAAGCATTGACATACCTGATGCTGTTCTAGTTGTAGATTGTACACCTGTTGCTCCATGAGAGTATGAAGGTATACCAGTTGCTTCGTCAGCTAACTGTCTAAACTTATCAAACATTTGTAAATTTTCAAATGCAGTATTAGGAAATTTTAATCCATGTACTGCTTGTCCTGTTTGACCACTTTGTCTTCTAAATATTTTACCAGGAAATACTTTCATGTCTTGTCCAGGAACTAGCATTGTTTCATCAACATCAAATACTAGATTACCTGCAAGTGCTAAGTTATCAATAGCCATTCTTGCATGACCATTCATAACCATTTGAGAGTCTTCCATGTTTTCTGGAATACCAATACCAAAGAATTGATATGGATTTAATTCATAAGGACAAACTAAATAAGGTATTCTAACTGGTGTAAATGGATTTTCAACCATTCTTAAAACTCTATTACCACAGATCCATACATTAACATGTATATTATCTGAATCAGTTTGATACATCAAACCACATTCATCTGCAGTTTTTCTATCTATTATACCCCAATATTCTAAAACTTCAAATCTATTTTTATAAATTGTTTGTATATTTTCTCTATCATACAAAGAAGATTCAAATCCTCTTGTTTGATAATTAGGCCCTTCTTCTAAACAATGCATAACAGCTTCTCTATCAAACATAGGTTTACTTGCTAGATCTTCAAACTGTGCTTTGTTATATGAGTGTCTTTGAATTACATAATCACAATCATGTATAGTTGTAGCATTTGGATCTGGATAAAAATCCCAACATGATACAGCTTCTATACTTGGAATAGATTTTACTTTTGTTGCATGGACTCTTTGCATGTTACCTTCATCATCTTCTGCTGAAGAGAATGCATGATATTCTTTTGTATCTGTAAAAGGCCCTTTTAAAATTCCTGTACCCATTAATGCCATTTCAAAAAATACATGACGCATAATAGTAATAGCTCTACTCTCTTCAAGCTGATCATGTATTAGTTTCTGCATTTGTTCTGCAGCCATTCTAGCTGGTTCTATCTGTGGAGAACCTGTATATGATGGGCCATCTTTAAAACCAAGACTATCATAATCTTGATTTAAATTTTTCATTAATTCATTTACTGTAGCACCAGGAGGTATAGATCCCCCATCACCAGGAAAGCCATATGGACTTTCCATCTCTTCTTGTGGTTGCTGTGGATTCTTTGGATCTAAGTGAGCTCTTTCTGCAATATCTTCTGGTACAGATGTAGGAGATACTCCTAATGGAAACTTACCTTGTGAAAATAATACTTCAATGATTTGTCCAAATGAAGCGAGAACTTTAGTCTTTGTAATCTTTACAAATACTCTAGATTTTTCATTTTCCCTAAATGCAGTTTCTGGGCCGTATAAACCTCTGTAGTTTCTATATGCTTTCAACCATCTTTTCTCATCATATATCTTTGATGTTTCAGCTTGTTGAAATTTTTCTCTTATAAAACCTACTAAAGAATTACCTTCAGACTCATACCCACTATTATCTTTTTTTTCTTCATCCATATTCTATATTGGTTTTTCTTTACCTAATCTTTCTTCAAGTGGATTTTTACCTTGTTTTTTTAAGTTTTCATTTATTTGATAATTTTTTTTAATTCTACCAATTTTATAATCTAAGTCAGATGTATCATATCCTGTATCTTTAAGTTTTGAATATTCATCTTGTAAAAGTTTAAGATCATCCAAATCTACATCAGAACCCATATTCATAGATCTTTGTACTAATGAAGCAAACTTTTCAACTTGTTTTGCTCTTTTATTTTTTTCGTAGTTAAGATTATCTTCTGCTTTTTCTTTTGGTTTATTGGCAAAATCAGCCATTAGTAGTCTCTTTCTTCAGCCATTCTGAAAATAGCTGGATCGACTTTAGACTTTGACTTACCTTTTTTATCATTACCATCACCAGTCATATCCCCTTGATTCACTTTTGAATTAGGATCTATAGCCATTGGTTCATTTGGTCTTTTAGGTGTGTCAGGTGCTAGTTCTCCCTGCATGTATCTTTTCATCATAATTGTTGTCCTCCTTAATCTATCTTATTTTTTAATAAGTCTGTTACTCCGTAAAATTTATTTTTACCTTTGTTAATAAATTTTTTTGCTTTATCTTTTATCACAGCCAATCCTTGATCTTTTCTAAACTCTATTCCAATCTTAAATTGTTCTTTTAAAGTTGGATCTTTATCCATAGCTTTATCTTTTTTTTCTGCTGCTGCTTGTAGATCTTTGTCTAGTTGATTTTCTTTTTCCATTTTTTTTATTGTATTTATTTTTTCTTGTACCTGCATATATTACAGGTATAAAATTACTACTAGGCCCAAGACTCATTAATAGTCTTTTTCATCAGCCATTGCAAACAATGAATCTTCTACATGCTCTGATCCAGATTTAGTTGGAACACTTGGATCGTAGTCATACTCCTCGTATTTTCTAGGTGCATGTTGAGAAAAGTCAATAGTATTGTGTGGCCTGTTAGGCTGTTTGCCTTCAGGTGCATCACTTAACTGACCTTGTTTAACTTTAGCTTTTGGATCAAATTTCATTTCCATTGCTGTCTCCTGTTATATTTTTATTTTTTTAATCTTTAATATATTTTTAGTTGGTATGGTTGTATGTCCACCACCTTGTTTTATTTCTCCGTTTGATTCAAAATTAAAATCAGACATAAGAATTGTAACTTTATCATCTTGTTTCATAAGCCAACCAACAGTACAACAGATTGCTGTAGTTGATTTTTTTATGTCAGGTATATCAACCCAAATCGAATCAGCCACGATATCTTCCCACCATGTGATTACCAAATCATATGGGAAAATTTTTTTATTTACTTCTGGAAGTTTTCTTTTTGACACCTTTTAATTTACCAGAATTTTCCATAGCATAAAATACGGCTTCACCTTTTTTCTTGCCGTATTGTTTTACCATAGATTTTTTAATTTTTTTACCTTTTTTATTTAGTGGCATTAATATCCAAATTTGTTATCTGCTGCATGAAAATCATTTTGAGAAATAAATGATCTAAATCTTTGTGCATATTTAGGATGTGTAGGTCTACTCATACATCCATATCTTAATGCATCATAAGCGTGATCTTCAGCATTAGTGTCTACATCTTCAGGGTTTCTATCATCTGTTGGTAATGATCCTAGAGTTCTAATTAAATTTTTACAAGTTTTAAATACTCTAATACCTGGTTCTTTATCAATTATCTTTAATCGTTTGTGAACTTCTAGTTTACCATTAATTCTACTTTTAGGTGATCTATCTGATGGCCTCCATCTACAACCATTCTGTATCATCGTCTCTGCAATGCTAGGGCCTACATCACCTCTCTTTGCCCATGTGCTAGAATCTAATACTCCGTAATGAATATATTCTCCATTCTCTAGCATTGTTACTTGTCTTGCAAAATTATCTGCTGTGACTTTTTTGGTATATAGTTCTCTATAAATCCATAGATTATTATTGTAATCAACAGCGAACCATAAAACACAAGCAGGAGAAGAATAACCCCAGTCAGCAGCACGAAACTTATACCAGCCTCTAGGTATCTCAAAAGGTTCAACCACATGGGTTGTTTTACTAAATTCTGGAAAAGCTGAGTCTTCGTATGCATCCCAATCTCCATCTAAAAATTGTTTACGTTGTACTTCAGGTAAAGATGCCAACATGATATAATAATCATCAGTCTGCATCAGATAAGGATTATCTTGTAACTTAGCTGGAATAAATCTTCTAGTGATATACTTCTTTCCGTTGGGTGTATCTATCCCTACATCAAACGCTGTATTTGGTTCACTAGGTTCAACAAACATTTCTCGAACCCATTGTGATCCTACATTGCCTGGATTACCTGTAGCTCTCATATAGACAGGTATATCTTTATCAACGGATCTTAAAGAAGATCTTAAAAAATTATATATATCTGGCGAAGGATATTGTGGAAGTTCGTCTATTCCTATCCATGTGTAAGACTGACCTTGGTATCTTAACGCATCCGTCATGTTTTCTGCGTAACCAAACTCTATCTTTGCCCCTGATGGGAATCGCCACTCTTTTTCTTGTTCTCTCCATTTGGCTCCAGGATATGCCTTAGAATATAATAGTTGAGACTTTTGAATCAAGTCTCTCAACTCTGGCATAGTCCTCCTCACTAGTAGTGCCCTATGATTAGCACTTGAGCAATAACGAAGTGGATCCACTAGCATCGCATATGATTTTCCTCCACCTCTTGCTCCACCATAAAATACTTCTCTTTCAGAAGCTGCAAGAAATTGTGTCTGTGGGCCACCATTGGGCTTGAAGATAACTTCTTGCTGGTCTATATGCTCTTGTACTTTTTTAGGAGCACCATCAATTATATCTTCCGTAAGTAGTTGTGTGTCTTTACCAGTAAGTGCTTTGTCAATAGTTAACAGTTTCTTTTTGGTATTTTCTGCAGACATCTTAGCAGAACGTAGAGTTTGTTCTGCCTTTGCAACCTTCTTACGGCTACGAGCTAGAATCTGTTTGACTGACTTCTTGGCTTTCTGATGAACTACCTTCTTTGGTTTCGGTGGTGCTATTTCGTTCAAGTCTTTTTTTAAGTCCGACATGTGATATGTATCTTCCTGTTTTTCTATGTAGCCAAGATGCTGTCTCTCTCAACGAACAAGTCTTTGAATATTCTCTTGCTTGGTTAAGAGCATCTAATTCTTCTTTTATTGGTTCCAGATATTCTGGATTATCAGCTTGTTTAAAACCAAATGGTATAGTCCTAGCTCTTTTCTTTATCCGTATTGGTTCCATCTTTTGCTGGTAGTATAAATATTCCATGCATAGCTTTCATATTTATATCAAGTGAATCTTTCTTTCCTAATCCCACCCTATCTAATATCGAGTTGGCAGCTGCTAGACGAATACTTGCTTGTGGTGTGGTGCCGTCTTCGTCTAGTAAGGTGATTAACCTATTAACTGCCTTTGCAGAATGTGTAGATAAGTGAGTTTCTGCTAATTCTGTTATTTCTTTTTTGAGATTACGCACAACCTTTGGATAACTATGCTCTGAGTAACCTGCTATTCTTGCTGCTTCTCGAGGATTTCCTTGTGCTTCTGTGAAAAGAACGTCTAGGAACTTCTCTTGCATATCTGTCAAGTTTCTTTTTTGAGTTTTTGTTATAGAAGAATCCATTGTTTGCGTTTATTATCTCCATTATTTCCTTAAAAGGAAGTTTTTTTATTTTATTTATGTTTAAATTTACCATAATTTCTATATTATTCGTGATGACCCTTGTTTTCTTACTAGAGTATGCGTGTATGTGTGTCCTTTGAATAATATATAGTACCTATTATAAGGGTGATTAACAATTTTGTCAAGTTATTTTTTCAAATAATTACATCTGCGACATTATTGTACTAGACAAAATTGAATATGGGGTGTATAATGTTTATGGGAACCCCCAGGGGGGCCTTTACACCTATCCTAGACCTATTTGTACATTCCCCCTAGGGATATTCCAGGGAATATTGTCGGAATATTTAGCCCTGAAATATAGCCCCAAGGTGGTTTACACGAATCCCAGGGATTTTCTGGTAACTGGGTATATACATATACACGGGGGTGGGGTGGCACTGGTGCACCCTTGTGTTTCCTTGGGTTTTTGCCTGTCTCTTTTTTTATTTCTTTTGGGGTTCCCTTGGGTTGCCCTTGGTTTACACTTGGGATTGATCGAGGTAGTCTAAAATTTTGTAACTATAGGTTACCCTGGTAACTACTTTTGAGTTATAACCAGGGCCAAAAAAAAAGGCCCCAGGTTACCCCAGGGCCTTGCTTTGTAATATGGCTTG
>Ga0209348_1001590_pt1 | contig 10968 bp, 11 predicted proteins | sample ETNvirenome_2_30_FD_184065 | JGI IMG/M metagenome (GOLD analysis project Ga0209348, IMG submission 184065) | Marine viral communities from the Pacific Ocean - ETNP_2_30 (SPAdes) (version 2) | ecosystem: Environmental > Aquatic > Marine > Oceanic | place: Pacific Ocean | collected 2013-06-22 | reverse complement strand
TGAATAAAATATTATGCCTTTACCACAGATATCGACTCCGACTTATGAACTGACTATACCATCTTCTAAGAAGAAAATAAAGTATAGACCTTTTCTTGTAAGAGAGGAGAAAATTTTAATTCTTGCATTAGAGAGTGAGAATGAAAAACAAATTGCAGAAGCAATTAAATCAACTTTAAAATCTTGTATTATTACGAGAGGTATAAAAATAGATGCCTTATCAACATTTGATATTGAATATATTTTCTTGAACATACGTGGAAAATCGGTGGGTGAATCTTTAGACTTGGTTGTAACTTGTCCTGATGATCTCAAGACAAAGGTAGAAACTAAAATTTATATTGATGAAATAAAAGTTATCACCGATGAAAATCATAATCGTGATATCAAGTTAGATGATAATTTAACTTTAAGAATGAGATATCCATCACTAAATGAATTCATAAAAAATAATTTTGATTTTGATAGTCAAGGAAAAGAATCAATAGATCAATCTTTCGATCTCATATGTTCTTGTATTGATGTTGTTTATAGTGAGGATGAATCTTGGGCAGCTTCAGATTGCACTAAAAAAGAATTAAATGAGTGGTTGGGTTCATTAGATTCTAGACAATTCAAAGAGATTGAGTCCTTTTTTCAAACAATGCCTAAATTATCTCATACTTTTAAAGTGACCAACCCAGAAACAAAGGTTGAAAGTGAAGTGACGTTGGAGGGCTTAACGAGTTTTTTCGAATAGTTATGGCTCATATGGATCTTGAGTCATACTTTAAACTAAACTTTGCCTTAATGCAACACCATAAATATTCTTTGACTGAAATTGAAAATATGATGCCTTGGGAAAGGGAAATCTATACTGGATTACTATCTCAATATGTGGAAGAAGAAAATTTAAAGGCAAAGCAAGCAAACATGTAAAACATGAAGTCTACTATTTCTCCAACAAAAGTTTTAAACCCGATTAGTGCGGGATTATTTACTGCTGCGAAAAATAGTGTATCAAGAGTTAAAGAAACAACAAATAAGATAACGAAAGCAACAGATAAAAACCAAAAATTTGCAACTAATTTTGTAGAATTTTTTGGAAGTAAAAAGAATGCAAAAATATTAAAGAAGAGTTTAGAGTCAATTAAAAAATCTCTGGTTTCAACATTAGAAATTGCAAAGGTATTAAGATCGTCTTTAGCTGATTTGACAAAGGGGAAATCTGGTCGTGGTGGATTATTTTCAGGAGGAGGATTATTTAGTGGTGGATTAGGTGGGTTAGTAGGTGGTGGATTAACAGCATTGTTTGGAAAGGCAGCTTTAATTACACTTGGAGTTCTTGCGATAGGTGGATTGGGAGCCTTACTTTATTTTAATAGGGATGCTGTCTTTGATTTTTTCCAAACTAATATTAATAGATTTAAAGCATTTGTTAAACCGTTAGTAGATACAGCGTTCAAAGAACTTTTTCAACCAGAACAATTAAGAAATGAGGATAGAGTGGTGTTTGCTCAAGTTCAAAAAAGATTTGAAGAGTTGAAACAAGCTAGAGATGATGGAACAGGAAGATTTTTTGGGGATGATGATCAATTATATAACGAGGCAGTCAAACAAATAAGAGAAAAACTTGTAACTGAGCAAGGTAATTTTATCGACAATACTTATGAATTTAAACGTCTAGAAAGACAAATTGGCACATTAGATGGTAAAGATAATCTTGGTCTTCTTAATGAGAAAGGATTTGTTATACCTGGAACTGCGTTGATGGGAAGGAGTCTTACTGCTAGTAATGCTTTTCAAAATAGTCCAGCTGGATATGTTAATAAATCTAACAATCAAAAAATGTCTTTAATAAAAAAAGAAATTGAAGACAATAAAAACAATCTTGTTCGTTTAAGATCTAGGATATCAGATCTTCTAGATGGAGATGCCAATGCAGATGAGAAAGCTTTTGCTATTGATTTGTTAAGTTTCATTGATGCGATTAGAAGTGAAGATAAAAAAAATCTAGAGGATTTTTCCCCTCCTAGTTCGAACATTGACAACATCGTAGATTTAAATAAAACAGTTGATCAGTTTAAAAGTTCACCTTTATTACAAGGTAACGAAGAAATACTTTTTGATGCAAACACTTTAGATGCTGATAAAGAAATTAGAGAAAAAACACTAAAAGACATCAACAAAGATAATCCATTTCAAGGAAACGGTAAAATTGGTCAGGGTGGTGAAGGTGGTGTTGGTGGTAATGGTAATCTCATAGGTTCTAATACTCCATCTGGTAACGGTTCTGGATTGTTTGCATTTATTCCAACAAAACCAGGCGATGCGTACAATTTTTCTACTATTACTTACGGAATTGTAGGAGCTGGATAAAGTATGTTACTTAAAAACTCACCACTTAGCAATACCTCAGAAAAATTAAAGTCTCCACAAACTTCAATAAAGAATATAAAGTTTGAAAGAAAAAAAGATTTTAAATCTTTTTTAAAATTTATTGAAAGAGAATCAAAAGCATTAGAGGAAATTAAAGTCCCGTCTTTAGATGAGACAAAAAAGAAGAAAGGATCATCTTTTGGAGCTGCACTGGGGTTAGGTGCTCTTGGGTTGCTTGCTTTATTTGGTGGAAGAGATGGAGATCCTGATGATCAACCAAATAAATTTGATTCTTTTGACCCAGATGCTTTTAGAAAAAGTATTGCTAGACAGTCTCAGATAACATCATTAGCATTAGTTGGACAAAAAGCAGCTACATTCGATTCACCTGAAGAACCTCCTAAAATTGTTAGTGGAATCATAAAAGGCCCTAATGCCACTATGAATATGCAAATTAAAAATAAAATAAGTATGCAACAAGATCTTAACAAAGTAAAGAAAGAAAAAATTAATCAGGTAGAAATCGAAAGAAATAATATTAGAAAAACTAGAAATAGAATAAACAAATTTAAAGAAAGACAAAAGAATTATCAAGAGCAATTTGTAAAAGAGGAGGTGTTTGCTGGTGGAGATTCTAGGAGACAAAATAATCAAGACATTGGAGGCCCATCAGGAGGAACAAAAAATAATAGAAACAAACAACTTATTAATAATATGTTTAATAATAGTGAAAATGTTGAGCAAAATGCTAGGGAAGACTTTTTGGCTCAAAAAGAAATTAAAAATTTAAATAGAAGAAAAGGTACAATAGAAAGATTAATAACTGATCCTAATGTAAGTGTAGATAGAAAAAATAAATTAGGAAAAGAATTAAAAGATATACAGATGAGATTAGGAGAAATACCTATGGATTCTTCAGCAGCAGACGATAAAAAACTTCTTGATAAGGTTAATAGAAAAATTTTGCGTAACAATAAAGTTATGAACACTGTAAGTTTTCTTTCATCAATTATGAGTGGTAAAAGGGGTATCCAACTTGAAATACTTAAAGATTTATTCCGTGCCAAACCATTTGCTGACGGTACAATGGATGCTTATTTGGAGAGGGAGAAAAAAAGAAAAAAAGAGCGAATGGATCTTATCTCTGAAATCTCTAGCAAAATAATAACAGGAGAAATGGAAGTGCCTAGTTTAATAGACAGTTTAAATCTTGATAAATTAAAAATTCCACCAGTTAATTATCAACTTCCTATCGATGGAAATAATAGTGATCAATTTTTTATATATCCAATAGATGATGGGCCCTCCTTTACGGATCTATTAATGATAAAAGAATTGGAGAAGTACTAATGTCTTTAGGAGTCGAAGGTTTAATTTACCAGTATCTACAGATACAAAGCAAAAACGGAAGAAAAATTGATTTAAGTAATTCAGTTCTTGAAACAGATTACTATGAGGATATTTTGCAACCTCATTTAATAGTTACGTTAAAGATTGCCTCCTCTTATAATATAGTAAGTGAACTTCCAATTCGTAGTGGTGAATTGGTTGCACTTAAATATTCAACTCCATCTGGAACTTTTCAACTTGGTGAAATAGATGGGAGTGGAGATATAGTTGAAGAGACAGGTGAGATGGCAGTGTATAAAATTAGTGGTCTTGATACAGAAAGACAATCAGCTTTCTTTACCATACACTTAATATCTCCAGAGTATTTTGCAGACAGAAAAGAAAGATGCGTAGGAAAATTTAAACAAGATACTATCGATAAACACGTTGAACACATACTTAAAAATGTAATTAAGACAAAGAAAAAATGTAATATTGATACTGTTCAGAATCCATATTCCTTTATGGGTAATAATCGAAAACCGTTCTATACGATTCAATGGTTAGGCCCAAAATCTATCTCTTCAATAAGATCTGGTTCTGAGGGTGAAGAGGGAACTCTAAATGGAAAAGCATATGGTGTTGCAGGATACTTATGTTTTGAGAATAAAGATGGATTTAATTATAAAAGTTTAGAGGGTTTAGTCTCGGAAACTAATGTATTGAATGGAGATGCAGATACTAAAGACGTAGATCATGGGACTTATTCTTGGTCTGGTTTAGGTGGAGTTGAAAAAAACAAACCTGAGAATGATGTTAAGATATTAAATTATTTTATGCAGAAAAATATAGATCTGAGACAAGCATTAACTCTTGGAGTATATGCTAATCGAACGACTTTTATGAATCTTCAGAACAGAGAGATAACTTTTTATAATTATGATTTAAAAGAGGAGTTGACTGAAAAACTAGGAGGAGAATCTGAAATTGATGTTCCAGTTGAGGGAACCACAAGATTTTTATTGAAAACATCTGATCATGGGTTTATGGGGATTGGTAAAAATGGTCTCGAAGAAACTGGAAAGGATAGAACAGATGATGCTAAATCATATGCGAGATATAATTTACTATTCACACAAGCGTTGTTTATTCAAGTACCGTGCAACACAAAGTTAAAAGTGGGTGATATAATAAAGTGTGACTTTCCTCGTTTACGGGAGGGAAGAGCTGATGAAGTTGATCAATCATCAAGTGGTAAATATCTTATAAAAGAGTTATGCCATCACTTCATGATTGGTAAAAACATAACTTCAATGAAATTGATTCGAGATTCTTATGGATTCTCAGAACCAAAAGTAGCAACATAAATAATAATGTACATACTGTACATGGAGGTAAAAAAATGAAAAGCATAGAAGAACACATTGAACACGACAAGGAAGTTCTTGCCGATCCAACTACTTCTGAACCAATGAAAAGACATATGCTCGAAGAGTTACATGAACTCGAAGTATATGCAGATCATCATCACGATGAAATAGAAGCAGGTGATCATCACGATCCTAACGTGTTAGAATTATTCTGTGAAATGCATCCTGATGAACCAGAGTGTTTAGTATATGACGACTAATGAGTTTAGATAACATCTTTATCAAACCTGGTGTCAGTGGATTTGACGGGCATGTAACTTTTAGAGCAATTGTTATGCCCGAAAAAGAATGGAAACCACAAAATGATTTTTTGTCATTAACTGGTTTACAGAACTTTAGAATAAAGATACGTATAATAGGTTTGGATTCACCAAACAAAGAAGTTCAACCTGATAATGAAACTCGTTGGGCGATAGTTTCTAGTCCTGCACACCTTGGAGGTGGAGGAAAGGGACTAGGAGAAACTTTGGTGCTTTCAGGTGGTGAAACTGTTTGTGGTTATTTTCTAGACGGTGAAGACGGACAACAAGCGGTGGTTACAAATCTATTAAATTGTAGTTTTAAGGATGTTAAAAATCATCTTGATAGTCCAAATGCGTTTGCGAGCACATTTGAAACCGATGGTTTAAAAGAACATTTATATAATTATGAGCAGTTTAAAATTGAATATCCTACAGCTAATTATTGGTTTGGTGGTGAACAGTCAAACGCAGCAATTGGATTTATTGATGCGACTAACATAAAAATCGGTAGTTTCTCTATTTGTGGAACTGATACAGTTAGTAAAACTAAAGAAGTTCTTAATGACTTCATAAAGAATATGAGGACTTATCAAAAATTAGGATCGGATATTATTGATCCAGTGACAAATGAAATTATCAATATGCAAAATGATATTGAGGTCATTAAGGGTCAAGTTTCAGGAATACTAAAGGGAACCATAAACGTTGTTAGGAAGAAAATTATAAAAAAAATCAATGATGAATTGAAGAAAAAAGCAACAAAGAAAAAAACAACATCAGGAGGAATAAATGAAGCACAAAATAATAAAGATAAACAGTCCGATAATGTGATCGCAGGTTTGATTGGGTGTCTTTTTAAAGGTGTTCTTAGTGGAATTGGTGGGTTTTTAACCAATATGCTCAATAATCTCTTGAGTAATGTTTTAAATGGAGCATTATGTGCTATTGAACAATTTATATCTGGTATTTTTGCTAAAGTATTTGATTCAATTGAAAAAGGACTAGCATCACTTATGAGTGGATTAAGTGGATTAACAGGAATACTTTCTTCAGTAACTGGTCTTCTTGGAAAAGCTGGTAGTTTTGCAAGTGGTATTTTAGAATTTCTTGATAAGTGTCTTCCAGAAGAAGAAAAATGTATTAGTTTAGACTCTAAAATATGGAGTTCTTCAACTAATAGTTCAAAGAAAGTCAAAAAAGATAATTGGGAAGATCAAGTTAAAAATATAAACGTCTTCAAAGGTATAAGTAAAGGACTTACAGATCTTCAGAATGACATAGTTAAGGGTAGTGAGGATGTACAAGACTTAGATTATAATGGTGTTCCCTTACAAACTACAGTGAATGCTACAAGTATTCTAACTGGTGGATCCTCTAATGCCTTACTGGATAAAGGATTGGGATCAATTGAAAGTGCAATAACTCAGTCTTCATTATTTGGATTGGGTAATAACAGATTTGATGCTTGTAATCAAAAAGTAAGCAATCCTACTTCACAAGAAGACATTACACCTATGAGGCCAGGATACATTTATCCAGTTTGTATACCACCGATTGCAGAAGTGTCTGGATCTGGATCTGGTGCAGAACTGCTCGTTATTGTTGGTAATGATAGAAGAATATTCTCAATCGAAGTCATAAATGGTGGATCTGGATACGATCAACATGCAGGTATATCAATAATTGACAACACTGGAAACGGAACTGGTGCTTACGCAAGGGCAGTTGTGGTTGATGGAGTTATTACTCAAGTTGTTTTAATGAGCACTGGTTATGGTTATTGTTTAAATACAACAGATAATGAATCAGTTGGCATCGGAACCAATGTTGTTGGAGTCATAGAGGATGTATTTGTGGAAAGACCAGGATATAATTACGATCCAGAGGATACAGTCGTTGTTGGTGGGGATAATTTCCCAATCCTTACAACTCCTGATGGTTCAATAGGAGGAGTTACTATTCCACCAAATTATGACAACGAATTTTCATCACCTCCCATCATGACAATGAACACTAAGACTGGAGTTGGTGTGAAATTGATACCTGTTATGAAGTTTAGAGGACAACTTAAGACAGATGCTAACGCAGATGAGAGAAAGACAACACCTCTCATTGGAATTGATAATGTGGTTGATTGTATTGGTGACAATCGAGATCCTGTTGGTTTTGTCAATGGTGTTGAATATTCGGGGCCTTATCATGTGATGTCAAGTGGAGTGAAGATGACAGGAGCAACACATGGTGTGTCAGATTCAATAATTTATGATACAATAGAAGAGAGTCTAAGTAATCCTGTGGTGTCATCATCTTCTTATGAAACTCCTATTGAGACAGTAACAGAAACTTCTCCCCCAGTTGAAACAACAACTGTGAATACATCTCCAACAATTGTAACAACTCCTACGACTCCAACTACAACTATGGATACAACTACAACAACAGATACATCCACATCAACTGAAACTGACACTGGTTCTTCTTCTGGTGGTGGAGGATATGGAGGATACTAATGACTGATAGTTTTGGTGTAAGAGATGATCAAACAAGAAAAGATCTTAATAAACCTGAGAAAAAAGAAATTGGAACAGATTTACCGAAACCAATAGCAGATTACGGTGAAGAAGAATTAATTGAGTGGTTAAAAGATAAAGCACCTCAAATTTTTCCAGATTTTTATCGTAGAGGTTATCCTACTTTTGAAGTCACTGGTGGAGCAAAAGTTCCATACCATGATAAATCTGAATATCAAATGGCTACTGAATCTAAACAGGGAATCTTGTTTACGAATACTGGTAACTGTAAACTTTTAGGTAACGCATCTGTAGAAGTCATTTCAAATGGTAAAAAGAATGGTAATGAACCATTTGACGGTGATTCTGATGCAGGAATTGTTTTGTATGCAAAGAAAGGTGTAATTCACATCGAAGCTGTAGCTGGAGATATCACAATAAGAACAGCATCTTCAAAGCATGATATCAATATTGAATCTGCTCGTAATATAAACATGGTGGCAAAGGAAAACTTTAATATTAATGTTGGTAGTAATTATAAATGCACCACTGTCGGAAATCATCGCACTATTACAGAGGAAAAAACCTTAATGCATAGTGGAGAGGAATTATCTCTTCATTGCGATACAGATAATATCCAAACAAGTTCTGGATTTGATAAGGAGTTGGCAGGAAAAGAGTTAAGGGAGTTAATTATTAATGATCATGACGATATAGATAAAATTACTGAGGGATAATACTTGTGTCATTAAGGAATGTAGAACTACAGACTGTTGCCCTTCATGTTGGAAGTCCAAATTACGCATTAGTTAACACTGGTACAAATATTCCTTTACCAAAGGCAGGTGTTTTAACTTGTCCTGGTATATCAATTTTTGGAGATGCGATTGCTGGTGAAAAAGCAACTGTTACAATCTATCCACCACATAAAGATTCAAAACAATCAAGTATTTTTTCATTATATGTAAATGGTGATAGTGGTTTTATAGGAGATATATCACAAACTGGAAATCATTCTTTAGATGGTAACTCTGTAATTAGAGGCAATTTGAGAATTACTGGCACAATGCGAGCTGGATTTGCTACTTGGTCAAGTTCAATTGTTGCTACCAGTAAGTTATTTGATATTGAACATCCATCAAAAGGAAAGGGTCATCGTCTTGCTCACGCATCTCTTGAAGGGCCAGAGATAGGTGTTTACTATCGTGGTAGACTGAAAGATTCAAACGTAATACAACTACCAGCATATTGGAAAGATTTAGTTCGTGAAGATAGCATTACAGTTCAACTGCAACCCATAGGTGACAGACATTTTCACCTTAACGTAACTGAATTTGATAATGAAAAAATAATTATAGCAGAGGCAGATGATAAACCAATCGATTGTTTCTATCATGTATATGGTGAGAGAAAAGATGTTGACAGGTTGACTGTCGAGTACCAAGGCGATACAATAATGGAACAGGGTAAACCTAAATAAAAAAGATTCATCAATGTAAACTATGGAAATTCAAAGAGAAACGCTAAGAGAATTACAATATTTACAAGAGGATATTGCAGCATATTTTACTGATGAACATGTTGTGAGTGGAGAAACATATTGGACTTGTGTTGAGTCCGTTGCAATTGCAAAACTTGCTGAGTTACGTGGAGAACCACTCTATTATGAAAAGTTGAAAGAGATATTAGATGCAATGGTATCATCAGAGGATGAAGACACCGAAGAATAAAAATGTCAGGAAGTATATTTCACCCATTTGTTTTAGATAATGCTGCAGGTCAAGAGACTGTTGTGGGCATTGGATCTGATTCGGAGAAATATGGTGTCGGTATTTCAAGTCATACACATATAACAGGAATCCAAACTGTTGATGGGTTTCTTCATGCAGGTGGTGGTATTAAAGATACCTCTGGTGACATGGGTAATTCAGGACAAGTTCTTTCTTCAACTGGAAGTGGTTTGAATTGGATAAATCCTGGTGATGCAAATGTCGCAAGTGCAAGTAATGTTGGGACAAACTTAAATTCAACAAACGCAGATCAATTTGTTACTTTTGTGGGATCAAGTAGTGGTAACAATCCAATTAGAGTTGATGCAGGTTTAAAATATAATCCGAGTACAAATGTTTTGACAACTGGTGGTAATGTAATGCCTGATGCTGATGATTCACAGGATTTGGGTTCATCAACTAAGAGATGGAGAAATATATTTACGGGCGACCTTCAATTATCAAACAAAGGAAAGACGAACGATGTGGACGGAACTTGGGGTGATTGGACTTTACAAGAGGGTGAAAATAAAATTTTTATGATAAATAATCGTACTGGTAAAAAGTACTCTCTTAAGATGGAGGAGGAATGAAAATGACCTTTCAATTTGAAAAAAGTCGAAAAAAAAATTCTGGCCAAAAATTGGTTTAAAACCTCTTTGAGGTGGGAGTACAAAAGATCTCCGTGTAGAAGGAGTGCCCGCCCTTTCTTTCGTGATAAATAAGACAGAAGAAAAAAATTTTAGTGTGCTAATACGATGCCCCTTTCAAGGTTAGAAAATTTTCTAGTAAATACCAATGGTAATATCCTTTATGTAAATCCATCTGATCTGGACGCAACAGATAGTTTTGACAATAGAGGAAATTCTTTAACAAGACCTTTTGTTACAATACAAAGAGCACTAATTGAGGCAGCTAGATTTTCATATCAATCAGGATTTAATAACGATAGATTCGATAGAACAACAATATTATTGTATCCAGGCGAACATACAATAGATAACAGGCCAGGATTATTCATTAAACAGAATGGTGCAACTGCACAATTATTAGATATCTCAGGAAACGTTACAAGTGAAAGTTTACTTTTAAATAACTCATCAATATTCGATTTAAATAATTCAAATAATGTTTTACGTAGATTTAATTCTGTTCACGGTGGAGTAATTGTTCCAAAAGGAACATCAATCGTAGGTTTAGATTTAAGAAAGACAAAGATAAGACCTTTATATGTACCAAATCCAGACGTTTTAGATAGTGTAATTCCAAGATCTGCACTCTTCCGTGTCACTGGTGGTTGCTACTTCTGGCAATTTAGTATGTTTGATGC
>Ga0209348_1001589_pt1 | contig 10975 bp, 17 predicted proteins | sample ETNvirenome_2_30_FD_184065 | JGI IMG/M metagenome (GOLD analysis project Ga0209348, IMG submission 184065) | Marine viral communities from the Pacific Ocean - ETNP_2_30 (SPAdes) (version 2) | ecosystem: Environmental > Aquatic > Marine > Oceanic | place: Pacific Ocean | collected 2013-06-22 | reverse complement strand
GCTCTCTCGGTTGACACTGTTAAATCTGCTGCAGAACCCTGTATCTTGTGTGAGTTTCTTCCTACTGTTAAATTGTTAGTATCAAAAGTACCTGCGTAATCTATAATTGAAACTTCGTCGCCTTGTGTTGCTGATGATGGTAAAGTCATTGTAATCGCACCAGATGTTGTGTTAACAAAATAACCTTCACCTGCAGCCATTGTTGCGTTAGTTGTAGTCACTGCCTGCCAAGATGTTCCACCAGATACTTCAGCAAAAGATAATTGACCGACACCTGTCGTGCCTGATCCAGTTACTGATGCAACTTTTAAAAATCTGTCTGCTGTTACATTTCCTGTAGGGAACTTTAATGTGTAAGATTGTGAACTTGAGTGGGCCGGACTTTGCAACTTTATACCATGGGAATTATTTTCGCAGTTAAGTTGTAGGGTTCCTGGGTTAGTATTACCACCAACTGCTACAACACCAGTTCCATTTGGAGTTGCAGTAATGTTTCCATCTGCACCATCTGTAATAACGATTGTACCAGAATTTGTTCCAGAGTTTGTATCTAAAGTTAAATCATACGCACCACTTGATGTAATTGTTGGTGCAGCTGCTCCAGTTCCAACCACAATTTCACCAGATCCTTTTGGTGCTAAAGCTAAATCAATATTTGAATCACCGCCGGCAGCAGCTAATTTTGGATCGTTACCTGTTGCAGCATTTGTAATTTCTAATTGATTTACAGCTGAAGATGTTGTTTGAAATACTAATTGTTCGTTATCGTTTTCATCTCTAATACCGTGATCATCGTCGATAAGAATGTTAAAAGAGTTAGTGTCTAAATCACCACCTAATTGTGGAGATGTATCATCAACCACATCACTTGCAGTTGATACTTCATAAATATTTGGGTTAGTTCCATCAGATGCATCTGCGAAAACTATCTTTGTAGATTTTTGTGTTGCAGTGAAAGTAACACTATTTCCTGATCCAGACGCATATTTAAATTGTACTGTGTAAGAACCAGAAGTTGAATTTTTTAAAATATAAAAAGTTTGTACATCCAAAGGTATTGTAACGATTTGATTTCCTGTAATTGTACCTGTAAATTCTATGACTCTGTGAGCTAATTCTGCTCCAGTTGATCCATCAGAAACTGACAATGCAGTCGTTTGTGCACCACCAGCAATGGATTTAGCTATATATCCACCAGCTATCTGTTCGATAATCTGTAAGTTTGTATTTGTCTTTGTACCCCATGTTCCGGCATTTTCACCAGTTGCCTGAAGTTCAATACCGAGAGGTGTATATGTTGATGCCATATTAAGCTGCTTCTCCTGTTACATCGTTATAGCTTGTATTTGAGCCAGTTGCAACATCCGAATATGATGTATTCGAACCCGTTGAAACATCACTATACGATGTGTTACTTCCCGTGTCAATATTAGCATACGCTAATACATTTACTGCTCCTACACTAACTGTAGCCGATTGTCCAGTTAATCCCATAACTTGGTCTTTTGGATCTACGGTTCCTACAGAAGCCGTAGCAGAAACACCAGTTAATCCCATTACATCAGCTATTGTTAAACTACCTACAGAAGCCGTTGAAGATTGACCTGTTAAAGTTACAACTGAAGATCCTAGTCCTACTAAAGAACCTAAAGTGGTCTCTATATTTAATCCTGATAATAAAGCTGCATCGTTTGGAACCACGACAGAACCTAGGCCAGTTGTTACAGCAAAACCAGTTAGATCAGCTTCGTGTGAAGTTACACCTGCTGCTGTTCCTTGTGATGAAGTTATTGCTAAACCTGTTAGTGATACATCTTCATTTGGTGCAACTGCAGTCCCTTGAGTAACTGTAGATGATAATCCTGTTAATCCCATTATTTGATCTGCAGGATCTACTACACCAATTGCCGCCGTTGAAGACAATCCAGACAAAGCAAAAGATACATTTATTACATTTGTAATTGAGTTAACAGATGATTGAAAAGATACACCACCAACTTCTACTGTCTTTGGTATCACTGGTGATATAGATCCAACAGAGGATGTAGATGAAACTCCTGTTGGTTGCACTGTTACAGCAACCACATTACTAATCGTACCTAGTGAAGTTGTAGATGATACACCTGTTAATGAAACTGTTTCGTCTGCTAAATTTCCCCACTCACTATCGTTCCATGCTTTTGCACCCCAACCAGTTGCAAGGACTGCATCACGGTTCCAATAAGCTTGGCCCCAGGTGAATCGACCCCATCCTGAAGAAACCGACATATTGGTCCTCCTACGCTAATCTTATGATAGCGTTTGTAGCGTCTGCTGTAGGGAATTGAATTGTGAAAGTTCCGTTAGTCGCTGTTTTGTCAGAACCAAAAGCGATTGCACAAACAGCTGCGTTTGATTCAGATGAATTGTAAATTAATGCACCATTAGCCGTAAAAGAAGCTGATGAAAAACTTACATCTGCAAAATCACAAAGTGCAGTTGTGCTTGACGAAGTTGGAGTAACGCTTGTTAGCGTAGCACCACCAGATGTGTAAGCAGTTCCTGATGTATTTGTAATTTCTTCTGAAGTTGAGAATGCAGTTGATCCTGCACCTAAAGTTGCGTCACTGTCATACAAAGCAATTTTAAAAGTGTCACCAGTTGTTGCTGTGAAATCGTGAACACCTTTTAATAGTTCTACTTTAAAACTTGTACAAATTGCCGATGTAATTGCCATTTTTTATCTCCTATGGGTTTGCTGAGGTTACTGGAATTCTGACTGTACCATCTGTGTAGTCATCTCTTCTTCGTCTTCCAACTTGCTCGTTAGCAAACTTCTGTACTTCTTCTTTATACTTTTGCTCGTATAAAGTCAACATATCGATGGGACCTTTTAAGAAGCCATAAGTCTCTGCTAAACAGCAGTATAACAAGCCATTTGGGAAGTTTAAACTAACATAATTAGTAGTATTATCTGAGGCTAAAGTAGCTGGCATCTTATTGTAATGAACTCTAAACTTATAATTCGTATTAGGTGTAGGAGCTAAAAATATACGCCCAGAATTAGTATCTCCATCTCCAGTGGCATTACCAAACATAGCATAGTATTTTGGTTTACCCTGTGCTGCAGCTGTGCCTGTAATCGGTTGATATTCTTGTAGATAAGTTACATCTTTTTTCTCTAACCAAGTATTTGCTCCTGTGAGCACGGCACTTGAATCATAAACTTGTATGCCTCTAATAAATAAACATCCACCTGGAGCGTTAATAGTTTCTTGTCCTGGAACTAAATTACCAGATTGTTGTCTTCTATCTGCATCGATAGGCACATCACGCATGATTCTATATTGCGCATTTAAAATAATATTTTCTAAAATATCTGTTGTTAACACATTAGAATCTGTTTCTGTGTAATTTCTAATTTGTGTAATTAATCCTGAATAACTTAATCCTGCCATTATGCTTCTTGTGTAGCTGGTCCAGCGGACGCAGATCCACCTCCTCCTTTTTCTGATGCCGTCGCAGTTGTTCCAGACGGAAATGTATAATTATTATCATCTACTTTAGTAATTGTAAATCCACTTGAACCGTTGATTGTAGAAGCAGCTATGCCGCCCACTAATTCTACATCTCTAAATCTCACAGTGTCACTTGTAGATCTACCATGATTTGGTTCGTTAACAGAAACAGTTGCAGATCCACTAGTTGTTGTAAACGCATTCAAAGGTAAAAGATTTGGTGTTGCAGGTTCTGATCTATCTGGTCTAATATTTCTTAAAGATATAGAATCACCATTCATAGGTTTTGGCTCTAATTGTGGTTGCTTTGGTTCAAATTCAGATATGTGAACAAACGAACCATTCCACTCTCTAACCATTTCTTTGTATGGAAACTCCATACCAGATCTATCTGATATTGCTTTTGCGTATTTACCTGTTGCAAATTTTGCCATTATGAACTTGGGTAATAAGCTTTAGGCGTAATATATGTGCTTGAAGCTGACCCATCCTCCGCTAGTGCTCGAGCTAACTCATCTTCATAAGCTAGCTTCATTGCTTGAATTAATTCTGGTTTATATTTTTGTGCAAGATAATATGCTAATCCTGATACCATACAAGGCACAAATCTAAATGGCACATCCGTTGCATTTGTATAATCACCTACATCTTGTATTCTTTTTATAAAATAAAAGTGCATATCTTTAGATGCATTTGTAGAATCAGGTGTTGGATAAATATGTATCCTAACTTTGTCTATAAATCTTTCTACCCAATATTGATTAGGTGTTCCTTTTGATAATTTATTTGAAAACGCAGCATAAGTAGATCTATCTACTTTAGTCATTGGTGAATCTGCTTGTGTTGTTTGAGTTCTGTTAGATCTTAATTGTGCCTCTAAAACATCTGATATACCGAAAACACTAGCAGGAGAGGTAGTGGTTGCACTTGTGCCATCATCGGATGATCTAAAAAAATCGTAATCTGATTGTCCTTCTATCAAATCAAGATTGGTATCTCCTATTTCCCAATAGTGAATACCTCTATTACCCCATTCTTGAAACAGGATATTTAAAGATCTTCTAGCATTTTTAAGTTGGTATCCAGCTACATTCTGTAAACCTATACGCTCAAAAGATTCCTCTACTATTTCATCAATAGCAAAAGTTCTATCAAAGGTAGCTGTACCCGAAGTAGTGTTAGCCATTTAAACTCCTTAGCCGGTATATCCGATAGTAACAGATGTAGTATTTGTTAAATCTAGAAATACACCAGTTTCACATCTTATACCACTTCCAGGGACATAGATATCTATTCCTTCAGTTCCGCAGTTTCCTTCGAATACTAAAGTTCCAGATGCACTTGTTCCATCGTAGAGTTTGATATTACTGTTAGCCACTCCTTCTACTTGAATGTATGTGACTCTAGCTGGTCCTAACGCAGCTCCTGATGTTCCATCGAAATCAGTTACAGTTCCAAACCTACCGTCTGAAGTTCTACAAGAAAACTTTTGATCTGATAATGACATATTTTTTTCTCCTATTGGTGTGGGTGAGTATCTAAATCCATAATGGTCTAGCTTTTCTCACCCACATAATTATTATTATGCTCCTAATATTCCTAAGAATGTTATTCGCATTGTTACACCAGATGCTCCTGGATCACCACTTACAACAACTTCTACTTCGTCAGCAGTTCCTGTTGCGCCAGTTGTTCCAGTCCCTATGCCTCTAACTCCATTACATCCAAAGATACCTTTGAATCCTGTAGAGTTAACAGCGATAGATGCACCATCAAGATAAGAATCAGTATCCCCATCATCACCAATGTCTTGTAAGTTTACAGCATTAGTTGCAGCAGTAGTAACATTAACCATTACTGCCATTGGAATAAAGTTAGCTGGCATTCCGATTGCAGCTTCTTTTCCTGTAGTAGCACCGTCAGCAACAGTAACTTCAGCTTGGTAAGTTTGCATCGTAAGTGTATTTGTAGATGCAGCTTTTAACTCAACCGAACCGCCTGTGTTGCTTGATGTATCACCAGTTGCGTTTGTTCCCATAACTGCTTTGTCAGTAAGAACTCCTGTACTAGTGTTTTTTGTTGATATTTTTACAGTGGACTCGGATCTCACCGGTCCTGTAAATGTAGTATTTGCCATAATTATATCCTCCTAGTTTTACGATCATAGTCTCTAGGCCGTCGACTATACTCGTCTATGATCTTTTTAATTGTATAGTGTAAAACTTATACTCTTATTTTTACAAGAGTGCAAGAGAGCCTGTAATATGGTTTGATATTTTCCAATGATGTAGCTTTTTATTAAGTAGCTACTGAAACTTCGGGTGCAGCGTCTTCGATCTTGTTAGAAAGAGTAGCTATCTTAGCTTCCTCTTCTTTAATTTGATTGACAATTTCTCTAATTTTTTTGTCAATCCTAACCATATCCAAAGTGTATCTTTGGTTGTCACGCTGATGCACCGCCCACTCTGTCTCGAGACTTCTCTTCTGTTTGTAAAGGTCTCTGACTTGTATTTGCATCTATGGTCTCCTCATAAGTTAGCCATAATTTAGACGAATCAGTAAATCCATCTTTTTCCCATACTATATCATTTTCTCCTAGTTTGTCAACTAGTGCATTTTCAAATGCTTTATCATCGTCCTCTGACATAATATCAAAGTCCGCATAGTATCCATATGCTCTAATCTGTACTCTAAATGTCTTCATGATTCCCTTTTCTCTACCATAAAAAAAGGGGGCCCGAAAGCCCCCTTTTTAATTAGTTATTACGCACCTGGAGACGCGAAAATACCTCTAGGGTCTGATACTCCAAATGAGTATCTTTCTCTAGCTTTGTATCTTACATTACCAGTGTCGAAGTCACCTTCCATTGCAGTTGTTAATGGAGCTCTTGTGAACATCTTCATACCGTTAGGTACATCTGTAATGATGTAAAACGCATCTGTGTCTGTTAGGTAGTTGTTCACTCTATAACCTTGAGGAACCATACCCATAGATACGATTGCGTTAATATCATTGTCAGCTGTTCCAGTTCTACCTTGAGATTTCATCAATCTCTCAGCTGTAAACTGAAGCTCAGAAGGAATAATCATTTTTACTCCTCTTGCTGCAATTTTAAGACCTCTTTCGTCAGTCATCTTACCGATGTCGATAAGTGATTGCTCTAACGATGTTTCGTTAAGGTCTGCCGCTACAGTAAGGGTATTTTTAAAAGTACCCGCTAATGTAGGGTGCGATGTGTTAAACAAGCTAACACCGTCGCCCGATTGGAATGAACCACTTGGTAGTCCATTGATAAGCGGGTCAACAGCTTTTACTTGTTTAGCGTTACTCATAGATCTCGCCAATGCTTTCGTGTATCTAGCAGCAAGTCTATCGTAGAGGTTATCTTCGATAGCTTCTTCTGTGATTGCGAACGCAAGAGCTACTGTCTCGTGTGAGTATCTCGCAGTGAAAGTTTCTTGAGCATCATCAAATGATACACCTTGACCTTCACCTTTTACTTGTGCGTTACCGAAACCTGATAACATTACTTCCTCTTCGAAAGCTCTGTCAGAAGTTTCGTTAGTATAAATTTCAGCATGCTGATTTTCATACCTTTTGTATTCCAGGCCGAACAGGGCGTTCAATCCTGGCTCTAGTTCTTTGACTAGCTGTGATCGTGATATTGCCATAATTTATTCTCCTATTAGCCTATTATTTCAAATACAAGTTAGCAGACGAGTTGAATGCTACAACGATGTTTGCACCAGCAGCTGTTAGATCTTCGTTCTCTGGATCCTCTGCGGATCTTACTACTCTGAACATATGATCTTCAGCTAAAGCGCCTACATCTAATGTAATAGTCGACTGTCCATTTTTAGCATCTGTCGCTGTAAAGTCATTCACATTACCACATTGGCCATGTGCAGCTCTTGTTACAGCAGCATCTGCTTTGATTATGTACTCTTGATGTGGATCATCATTTACGAAGCCCATACCATCAGTACTATTAGTGTTCGGGTTTGTTGCGAAACGCTGTCCTGCAGCAACCGAATTAGCAAAAGTTGGTTTGCCAGTAGTGTTATCTACGAAGAATGCACCATTGAACACTCCAACTAATAATGCTTCAGTTCCAGAAGCGAAATCAATTCCGCCTCCGCCTGTGTCATCAGTTGTTGAGAAACTTGCGTCTTGCAAGTAACCTTGTGATCCAGAAGAATCTTCTAGAGATACAGGATTACCTTTGAACAGACCTACACCAGTGTTGTCTTTGATCGCGTACTTTGACTGACCAGAGATAGCAGGCGTGTTGCCTAATCTCATAGCAGCTTTAAGTCCGAAACCAGTTGTACTAGCATTTGCCATAGTTGTTTCTCCTTGTGTCTGTAATTAACAGACAGTTATTGTTGATCGATGATAGGGATTAACCCACGAAATAAAATTTATTTCTTTGTACCACCGAAGGTTACACGAGTTTGTCTATCAACATTGATAGGCATCCTCTTATCCTGCTCCTTCATAAGATCGTGTTCTACTGCTTCGTTTCGGTCCTTATGACGATTAGTCATATATTCCTGTCTCTGCTTCGCGATCTCGATCGGTACCTTCGCAAGTAGAAGGCCGCCAACCCCAATAACCCCCTTGTATTTTCCTTCTTCAAGGACTGGATAATCAGATGAGTTTTCAACTTCTTCGGCACGAACTAACTCGTAACCTTCTCTTAATCGAGATGTTACATTTTTCGTATCTTGAAAGCCGACTACTTCAGCTCTTATCCATCTGTACCTGAATCCATCAGGTGCAGGGGGTGCATCTAAAGATGACGGTGGAACCCACACTTTTGGTCTTTCAGATTTTGACCGTGTCTGGCTCGCACGAGATGTTTTATTTTCTTTTTCCATTTTACGCTCCTCCCGTGTTTTTTAATTGTTTTGCGTACTCTTCGAGTGGCACACCTAATTTTTTAGCGATTGCTACCTGTGAAGATGTGAGTTTCACAGTTTTGCGACCTGGTTTTACACTTCTTTTCGCTGAAGCCACCGTCTGAACGGGTTCGGCCGTTTGTTTAGTTTCTGTTTTAGCAAATTTATGCGGAAAGTCAACACGGATTCTTTTATCAACTTCTGCATAATATTCATCAGAACTAGGGTCAAAACCTTCTTTGTCCACTAAATCCTTATGAATTTCGAACGCTGTGTATGTCATGGCTCTATCTTGTCCAAACCATGGATTTTTAGATGCCCAAGATTCAGCTCTAGGATCACTAGGTTCTTGCATTTGACTTCTTGGCTGTTCTGGAGCTTTTATATCTGCAGGTTTAGATACATCCGTATCTCTTTCAGATTTTCTTTGCTCTAGTTTAGCATTTTCAAAAGCAAGTGTAGCGATTCTTTTGTTAGCTGCAACTTGTGCTTCAGCATCTCCTGCTGCAATAGCTGCAGCAAGTTCTTTTTGTGCTGCTTCTAGTCCAGTGTTAATGCTTGTTTCAAACTTTTTGAGATAGTTTGCATCAGTTTTTTCAAACCTTGATTCTAAAGCTTTACGCTTTTCCTCAACAGATTTTGCATACTCAGTAGCTGCATCTCTTTGCCTTTCAGCTTCACGCATCTTACGAGTAAGTTTTGCAATTCTAGATTGAACACCTTTGCTATACTCTTCAAGTTTGTCATCTTCTTTTGCTGGTTCTTCTTTTACTTCTTCTTGTTTTGTTTCTACTGGTTCTTCTTTAGGGGCTTCTGTTTCTTGTTTCGGCGCCTCGGTTTCTACAACCGATTCGTCTTTTTGCTCTTCTAGATTAATCTCAGCGCCTTCACCTGAAGTGTCAAGATCAACCATTTTTTCTTCTTTAGGCATAGTTTACTCCTTCTATGTTAAAATTCATGCAAGATATCCTCTGGATTCTTGATGGTTGCTAAAACTTCATCGTCGTTTAGCAGACGAATCTCTCCTCCCTCTATCTTTATTCTTGAGCCAGCATAACGGGCAAACATTACCCATTGTCCCTCTTTGCACCAAGGACCATCAGGATATCTATCCTTGTCCTTGTAGCAATCTGGACCCATTCTTAAAACTAAACCACATTGTGATCCTACTTGTTGTCTCTCTAAGGTTGACTCGGCAAGAACTAATCCGCCTTTTGTTTTCTCTTTCATTTTAAAAGGTAAAACTAGCAACCTCCAACCAGTTGGTTGTGGTAGTTTTTCTGAATCTTTTGAAATTTCTTTTGTTTTTTTGACCCCTACCAATTCTTTATTTGGTAGTTTGATCGTTGATGTCGATGACTGTTCCATGTTGCTCCTTATCGTCTAGCAGGTTAGAGAGTTCCTGTTTAGTTGCCTCTAGGGCTGTTATTTGTCCTATTATATAGTTATATTTTGTCATACTGTCAATACCTCCTGATGTGACAGCTAGTGATAACTCTTCGATTCTTTTATCAATATACCTGTATAGTCTTGTTATTGCTGTTTCTAAGTTCATCTTTCTCCTAACTTTTTCTTAAATTTATGGACACGATTTCTAGCTCTTCGCTCCATTTTTTTATCTTTTTTCTTTAACGCTGTGCCTACATCTCGTCTTGCAGACATCAAACCTTTAACTAGTTTTTTCTTATAAGGTCCTTCTTTCAAGTCAGACACCCTATAAGTTCTACCATTAAACTTTCTTGTTTTTTCTGATCGCATCTTTTCCTTTCTTAAATATGCTAGCCACCTGGCTCTTACCCATAACTTTCGCTCTTTGCTCCCCAACTGTGAGAATTTGAATTTTTCTCGCAAATGGTTTGCTGATTCGTTTGACCTTTGCCACAGTCGCCCTAGCATCCGCAGGAGTTGCAAACTTAATACCAACAGTGTCTTTAGGATTTTCATCGGTATACAATCTCCTACCAGAACCTTTTGGTTTTTTACCTGTTCCTACTTTGGGGTCTCTATTTTTTCTCATTTAGCACTTCCATCTTCTGCGTGCCTGTCTAAGTCTTGAGTTTGGATCTTTTGCTGCTTTAGGGAATTTTTTCATTTGTCCTAGTGATCTTGCACAGAAAGATTTTCTGCGTTTGGCAGCTTTTGATCCTGGCTTCACTTTTCCAGTCACGGCTGTTTTTAGTTTTGAACCGGGATTCATTCTTCTATAGGCTTTGACCCCGGCTTGTGTCATGCCTGCTCCAGACTTTGTAGGTCTAAAGTTCTTTTTGTTTCTAGGTGGCATACCACCTTTTGAATATAATTCTCTGGACATGTAAGATCTCATCATACTAGACCTCCCATTCCCATATTTTTTCTTTTTGCGAATGTTCTTACATTTGTAGGTTTAGGTCCCACATTGGCAGCTGCCCGTTTCCTGGCAACGGCAGATCTTCTCTGACCCTCCGACATTGATCTCGCTTTGGCTAGAGGCACGCATTTTGGATACTTCCTCTTCGCGTCCTTCTTTTGTTTTGAACGGCCACACTTTGCAAACGAACCATCTTTTCGCTTGCTCCCAATATCTACCCATTTTTGAT
>Ga0209348_1001588_pt1 | contig 10976 bp, 21 predicted proteins | sample ETNvirenome_2_30_FD_184065 | JGI IMG/M metagenome (GOLD analysis project Ga0209348, IMG submission 184065) | Marine viral communities from the Pacific Ocean - ETNP_2_30 (SPAdes) (version 2) | ecosystem: Environmental > Aquatic > Marine > Oceanic | place: Pacific Ocean | collected 2013-06-22 | reverse complement strand
CCTGGTCTAAAAATGTTCTCATTTACACGAATTTTGTTCTTTAAATGGAATTTTAGACCTTCGGACAGTAGATTGTTCATCTCCTCACGAATAATCTGTTTTAGTTCAAAAAGTTTCATTGTTTTTAACCCTTTTTGCCCTTCTTTGCTTTCTTGCCCCAGCTTTTACCCTTGCCTCGCTCTTTACAGGCAGCAGGGGTGGGACGACAAGCAGGATATTTCTTTCTTTTTTCACCTTTTTGACGACCGCAGGCTTTGTATCCACCTTTTCCGTCAGGTGCATTACAATCTACCCAGCCGCCTTTCTTGCCTTTGGCACCTTTACGGGCAAACCAATCCCTTAAGGAAGATTCTTTTTTAGATTCAGATCCGGCTTTCTTACGTTTTTTTTTCTTTTTTTTTTCGCCGAGGATTTCTGAAATGTGAACAGTGATGCCTTCTTTTACGATTTTTACTTCTTTATTGTCGTCAAGAATGTAATCACCTTTTTCATGCTTGCCAACATTAGGCATTTTCTTAAGTGATATTTTAACTTCTTTTTCTTCGCCACCAGTGATTTTAACGATTGCGTCTAGACCAGCAGCGCCACCCTCTTTCTTAAGAGCTTTTTCTATCTCTTCTGGGTCAACATGAGTATAGCCTTTCTTTGCTAGGTCTACATGCTCGCCATGCTTTTTGGTCATGACTTTATCACCGGTTTCTGGATTATACATCATGTGAGGGGCATATTCTTCTTCTGTGAGGACTTCCTTAAGACCTCTCCATATCTTACCTTGGCGACATTTTACAATAGCACCGGAGGCATATGCAGATGGGAATACGTCATACTTTCTTTTGGCAATACGATAACAGCGATCTTTTTTACCTTTCTTCTTTTTCTTCTTTTTTTTCTTCTTACGTTTTTCGTCTAGACTATCTTCTTCTAATTTATTAGAAAGCTCTGTGCGTTCTGAGTCTTTCGTATCCACGGATTGACGACCAATTGGTGCTGTGGATTGAGGAAAGTTAATTGCACCCTCTACTATTTTTATTCTTATTGCCATTATTTAAGTTTCCTTAATTTTAAATATGCATCCCATTTTTTCATTTTACGAGATATGTTCTCTACACTAAATAGTGGTAGTGTTGGTATAAAAGGCATCAATCCATGAACTAAAAGAAAACAAGAAGAAAATAACATATAAAATGCGACCGCCCAAGCAAACTTAAGATGTTTTAAGTAAGACTGGTTGTTTTCTTTTAGGTGTTTAAACATAGGCTTATCCTCGTTGAACACCAGCTGAAGAATTTAAAGCTTTACCTTCATTGTATAGACTTTTAACTTGAGAATCAGTTAGAGCTATATCAGTCCAATAGGCGATTTCATCTAAGTAATATCTATAATATTTTGCACCACCAACCCTGCGATATCCAATTAACAATGGAACATTATTTAAAGTAAATGCTCCTGATTGTGCTGCATTTTCAAGTTCTAAATTTCCATCAACATATGTTCTTATTTCATTTGTCGCGGATCCGTCATATATCCAAACTATATGATGCCACGCACTATCATTAATTGCAGTAGTGCTACTTCGCCATGCCGCACCAGTAGAATTCCAAAAAACGTCAGCTTTTCCGCCTGGATTAAAACCAATACCACAAAAAACCCAGCCAGCGTCACCACTCGCTGCATCTACTTCAGCACATAAAAGCACTTTATTTGTTTGGTCTGAGTACATCCACATCGCCACTGATAATTTTGTGTTGCTTGGTTTTAATTTGGCGTTATAAGGTACAACTACTTTATTATCTGTGCCATTTAACCTCAAACTTTGAGAACTTCCAGGTGGCGTGGTAGAATTCCACGTTGAGTTGGCACCGCTAGTAACAACGGTACCTCCTAGTGTCCCATCTAATCCATTTCCCGCTATGGATATATCAGGCAAAGTTGTTGAAGACGCGGCGATTCCATTTACTTTCCAATAAGCAGTTGGAATAGTGCCAGCCCATCGGCGTATTTTGCCACCGGTAGAAATATTTAAACCAGATATTCCAGGTTTTCCACCAGCAGTTATCTTACCGCCTATGGCTTTTCTAAAAGCCATTAACGAGTGATTCCTGAACCGGTTAATACGTACATGTGTGACGGATCGATATTAGTTAAAGACGCGTATAATTCAAACCCACTAGTTGTGTTTAATGCAGATATATATAAATCTGTGCATTTAACGTCAAATGTTATACTATCTCCATTTGAGTCTAAGGTAATATAGTGTTTTCTATCAGTGCCAAAATCAGATGGCGCCGCCGCTTCTCTAAACGCAACTCGAATGTGGGGATCTCCTCCGGAGCCTGAAGCAATAACAGTTACTGTTTTACTTACATAGGGAAAGCTAACTGTTTTCTCTGTTCCGTCGTCTACTAATGATCCGGTAACATAAGGATGACCAGAAACCTGATATGATCCTACATTTCTAAGACCAGTTCCGTATTTATAATTTGGATAAGACATTTAAATCTCCTTTTACATTAAATAGTTATTTTATTGATTAACTCCCATAAAAGCGTCATAAGAATCTGTTCGAATGTTGCTTAGTTTTTCTAGATAGTCATTTCGCCGCAATACTTTAAAAACTAAATTTTCCACTGAATATACCCCTCCACTTTCTAGTCCTGCTTTTCTATATCTCTTAAGACGCTCCATAATTGCATCGCCTGACTGCTTTGCTTGTAAATATTGTTTTTCTGCAAACATGTCATATGCATCATCTATTTCATCCATTATTTTTGCAGCTTTTTGTTTTACAGTTTGATAATCAATGTTTAACCTTGTTCTAGTTGGTCTTTTAACCCATTTATTTTCCATTAAAGAATACTCACCAGCAGTATAGTGAGGTTCATTTGTATCTTGAATGTAAATTTCAACTTCAAAACCTTTTAAAAGTATTTTGTGAGTGATGTTCCATATTCTTGATTTTTGTCTTAGATAATCCTCTAAAAGATCGCGTTTATCTAACTGATTGAAATCAATAAGAATATGCAAATCAAAGTCGGACATATCTGACCAATTGTAGGAAGCAAGGGAGCCGGTTAGAGTTATATCTTTTATTTTTAGATTGGGATCTAGTTTTAGATCTTCGAAGTATTCTTTGGCGATACGGAGAGCTGCCTGAAGAATCTCTGGCTTTATTTGTTCATTTTTTGTCCAGATATCTTCAGACAGTTTATTTTTAGATAATAAATTAGATGTGTCAATAGATTTTGGATCTACTAGTTCTTCTAAATAAGTTTTCCAAGAGTTCCAATTGTTTGAGTTCATGCATTAATTAGTTAGACCTTCTAGGAAATTCTTATTTATATGTCCACATTTGGAACATTGAAATAATTGTATGGGAACCAACGTTTCTTTTCCTGTAGGAGACATCAGTGCGCTAACTTGTTTTATAATAAATGTCGGAACAAAAGTTGAATTATTGCACTGTTCACATACAACGTTATCGACATTATTTAAATCAAGATTAAAATTTTTATTCATAATAGTAAAAATCTTTTAATTTTATTTATAGTTCTTTTTCTCTTTCTAACCTTGAAATCGTTTTTGCACTGCTTCAAACCTCTGAGAAACTTCAGTTACCAATGTTGTGTAATTATTTTTCAATAACACGACCTCATCTAGTAGTTGAGAGTTTGTTTTGCTGAGTTGTGTAACGCGCTTTTCCAAAGCAGTTACTTGATCTGTTAGTTCTTTAGTAGTAGCCATAAAATAACCTCCTGTGGTTTCCTACATTATAACTTAATTTTATTGAGTTTTTAATCTAAAATTAATTGTTTTAATTTATCTTCTAATTCTAATTCCCAAAGCTGTAGATCTTCTAGAACAGAGTCGGGTACCTCTACGCCTATGGTTACAAGATACCGTGCTCTTTGCAAGGTTTCTCTAACTTCAGCAAGATCTTTTCTTAGTTTAAACTCATCTAAATATACAATATTATTCATTATTTCACACGGAAACTACATTAAGTCTGGTCAGGTTTCTTGTATCATCTCTTCTTCAGCGTCTGCCTGTTTACCTTTCATGTAATTCATAACAGCGCTCATGTAATCTTGTGCTTTTGTGATTTTTGACTCAACCCACTCTGGAAGATTTGTATCGTCATTAACCATTTCGTCAATCATTGTTGCGAGATCTGCAATTCTATTGAGTTGGCTATCAGCCATCTTGCCTTCGCCATCTCCATCGTCATCTTCGCAATCGTATTTAATAACTCTGATATCAGCCTCTTGAAGATCTTGCATTACTTTTTTAATAGCTTCCATCGCTTTTTCAAGAAAAGTAGGATCTCTATCTGCTCTTGCTTTGAATTTTTCATAAGCATCTCGCATATCTTTGTCTGCATAATTGCTTTCTTTCTTCTTGTCTAATTCTTTTTTAGCTTTTGCAGCGAAAGCGAGTCCCATTACTTCAGACTGAAGTTCTTCTCGAATTAACTCTTTTAATCTTGCTTTTGTAATCTTCATATGTTATTATTTCCTCCGAGACGAAAAATAAAATTTAACACATTAATTAGAAGTCGGGAGGACAAAAACTTTGATTAAAGGAATGTTATTTTACTTTATTGCTAATATTTTCGCTTGGTTTAGCATTAATTTACAGTTTATGTATGACTGGTGGAAGGGCAAAGATGTTTTTAGTGCAGCTCTTTTTTCATTTCCAGTTATATATCTTTATATCCTTGCCACAAAAGAAATTGTAAGAGAGACAGGGCTTTTATGGAGTTCCAAACTTATAGGCTTTGGTGTTTCTAATGTTGTTTTTGCTTTCTTTACTTGGACTCTTATGAACGAGGGTATGCTTAACCCCAAAACACTTTCTTGTTTTCTTTTATCAATATTAATAATCTTTATACAAATTTATTGGAAATAAAAATCTACTTACTTTGTGAGTAGGGTATTAGGGAAGGAAAGAAAGAAGGGCGATCTTGCTCTTATAAAGTATAAAGATGAGACTCCTAGATTTGTTATTTTCTTGGGATATTATTTTGATGTCTATAAGAAAAGTTTTTTCTATTGGGGCGGTGAAGGCGCCAAAGGACCGCCTGTTTTTCTAGAACAGTTGCCCAGTGGCGAATGGGTTGAAATGTCACGTCAGTATAATAAGAGTCATCTTAAAATAGAGTGGTTGAGTTAATCTTCGTCTGTTTTTGCTAGCAAGTACTCTTCAGGAGCAAATTGTCCAAAACTGTACCCCATGCGTTTCGCATATAATTTAAGTTTTTCTTCATTTTCTTCTTCAAACTCTTTCAATCTTGCGTTGAATCTATCACGCAATTCTGGGTAGTCTTCTGGGTTTTCTTCAAAGTTTGCTGCATCTCTGTAAAATTTATCAAGTTCTTTTGCCATTTCGTAAAGATCCTTGTAATCCTCGAATCTGTACTGCGGTAGTTCAGCATAGTTGACTAATGGGAGTTTAAGTCGAAGTCCTTGTTCTAATCCAATCAAATGTCGTACATTTGCTAGATCTCTTCGTTCTTTTTTTTCGCCTGTTGATCGATACATTCCACGTCTTCCGCTAGCAGTAAGACCTAGCTCCGCTCTGCGATCACGAGCAAGGTCTGTACGAGTTGGCATTTCCATAAGACTTTGTAGTTCTTCTTTGATTAGTTGTTTAAGTTTGGATTTGGTGATTTTCATTTTTTTGATTCCTTTAGTTATTAGTAACTTTCTCCAGCTTCTTCACTTATTTCATGACCTTTGAGTTTCGCGTATTTTTGTAGAACAGCATTGTTATCAACATTATAATAGTCAGAAAAAACGCTAGCATCCCACCCTTGCATTCCACCTTGAACACCTTTTTTGTGAGCTGCTATTAATGTTTTTAACGCGGCATCATTGGCTGATCCGTTAGGAACAAAAAAGTCAGTGACGCTGCCGGCAAGAAGGGCCAGCACCATCTTTCCAATTGTTACATCATTTCCTTCTTCATCCTCTACAAACATACCGCCGTACTCACCACGAGTCACGATAAGCTTGCTTTCGCGAACAACTTTTGAAATTTCTTCTTTGATTAACTGTTTAAGTTTGGATTTGGTGATTTTCATTCAGGTGCCCCTCGTCAACAGCAATATTATACCATTTTCGTAATAAATAGTTAAGTTTCGGGTAAAAAACTCGGCAAGAAATATTTTTTGGAAGGTTTAACGGCGATTTCTGCGTCTTTCACGACGTTGTTGCCGTCTCATACGCTTTTTCCAGCTTCTATTGCGTTTTTTGTGCCCTCTCCAACGCCTATCACGTATAGGATGCGGATACACGCGCCTATGCCTTTGACCCATCAACCAACGCTTGTGACGAATCCATCTACGATGCTGTTGTCGATTAAATCGATAACCATCCCAGTTTCTAAAAGAACGCGCCCAGGGTCGCCAGTGATCGACCCACATTGGTGGCGGAGCCCATACTTGTGTGGTGTAAAGTTGAGGCAACCGTTGCGTATACACCACATCTTGTGGTTGAATCATATAGCCGCCCTGCCAGCAACCAGGGGTTGCCCACGCGCTTCCGTTCAATAAAATAAATAAAATACAAGTTCCCATGATATACCTCCTACCCTATATTATGCACTAGCCATGCCAAATCTTAAAATTTGTTCGGAAAATTTTTTTCTATATGGTCATTTAACACTTGACTTATTCCATACGCCCTGTTAGTATATACACAATGGTCGTGGGTTCCTTAGCTATAATTAGAGTAGGTGATAACGAAACTCTCGCAGTGTATAGGGGTAGATACTCAGAGTTTTATAACCATAAAGGTGCTAAGGATGGCAAATATTTTACCGGAGAAGACCCGTTAGTCTTTACAGAAGACATGGGTAAGGGTAAGTTTAAAACACGGCTTTATTTCTTAAAAGAAGAGGATTTTTACTTGGAGTGGTTGACTTAGCTTGGCACCTCTTGTACGGTACCGCGAACCATTAGTTCATCCTCGATAGGCTTGAAATTTTCTGCGGGTATTTTGTTAGAGTGAAAAGGTTTGCCGCCTCCCTCACGGTTTACGGCAATTGTGATGTGGGGGAACTTAACTTTTTTACTAATGCTGTCTTTGCCAGCAGGAGGTTCTACTTTTACAGCCATGGCTCGGTCATCCATACCAACATGAGTTACTTTGAGTGTTATTTCCTTGCCAACAGGATAATCCTCCGAAAAGTCATGCTTGCCTTTTGGATGAACAATAGGAGAAAAAGGAACAATAGTCATATGATGGGCGAATGGTTTCCAACCTTCGGGGATATCGACCCTATCCAGTAGCTTTTGTCGCTCAGTTTTTTTTTCAGGATCATTAGGATCGGGATTATCGTGTAAAACCACGCCGGAGTAAGCGACATTTTCTGTTAGCAGGTATTGGTTCCAGCGTTCAAGTATAAGTTTCATTAGTATTTTACACCTTTATTATCAGGGTTCCAAGCTTCGGGGATAGGCTTACCAGGGAATTTATGATGATGAAGGGTAGGCGCTTCTTTCAGCCCTAGCTCTTTAATCATAGGAAGGGCTACGCCTTGCCAGATAAGACCACCGGGGTCAGAGCGTTTTCTGCCATAGGATTGCCTATGGGCGCCAATGTACTTAATCTCACCGCCCATAGCGCTTATTTGCTCTACGGTGTTTCTAATCGCTTGACGACCAGCTTCTAGTTGCTCTTGGGTAGGGATCATAGGTTTGCGGTTAGGACGGGACTTAGGTTTCCAAAAATATTTTTCTTCTACGCCCACGCCGCTAAAGTAGCCTTCGAACTCAAAGCCCACAGATCGGCGGTTCCAGCCGTGACCATGGGGTACCCGGAGATCTAGATCATGTAGTTGGTACGCTTTTGCGTGTCTACCACAGGTAACAACCCAGTGAATGGCTAGTCTACGCCAACGGTGCCAACCTTTTTCATGACCGTCTTTACATGCCATCTGGTGTAGGCAGATTGTATCGATCTTTGAAATTTTGTTTTTACGGTTCCATTTGACATACTCGTCGTATCGAACATCTTCGATTAAGGGGTGGGCTGGGATTATTAGTTTCTCGCTTTCTTTTAGGATCTGATCTACAAGCCACCCACGCACATAGCCATCATCTAGATCTGTTTCGCAACCCAGTTTCTTATCTTCGCAATACTCTGCTAATGCAGCAAGGGTTTCAGCGCCCACTTGCCCATCTGCTCCCCATCGATCTAAGGGGTAGCCCAGTTTGATTAGAGCGCGTTGCATATCTTTTACGCGGTCCATTTCCGCTAGTTTTAGGGGTGGTACGTTTGCGTCTATATCTGTCATAATTTAATTACCTCTAAGGCGTTTAATTTCGCTTTTATATGCTTTTTTATAGTCAGCTGATCGATTGAGAAGCTCTTCGTGATAATCTGGTAGTTTACCGCGTCTGACTTTTCCTCTAGCGGCTTGCTTGCCTAGCGCTTCTGGAGGCTCTTTGTCGAGTAAGGCGCCTGCAACGTCGTCCATAGTGACTTCTTGCATTGCAGCAATCTCCTCCCTGATAAGTTGCTTTAGGGTTGACTTAATTTTTTTTTTAGACTCACCTATATAACCGCGACCTGGATGATCGTAATAATCATCGTCGGGTCCAACATCTGAACCATAAGCCGAGTATGGTGACTCTCGACGGTATTGTGTTTTTGGCTCTTTCTTTTCTTCGTTATCTTCTCCGCTGTCTTTAAGTTTTTTGATCTCGGCAGCTATGGCAGCCGCTCGGCTGTCTAAATTGTTAATGTATTCTTGATCCATATAGGCTGCTCCACCCATTCCACCAGCATCATCATACATGCCCCTATCTGCTTTCGCCCGATCTTTTTGGATCGTTTTTAGCTCGTCTTCAAGCTTTTTTATTTTATCTCTTGCTTGAAGTCTTTTGAGTCTTTCTAGCTCTACTAATTTTGTCATTTCTTCTTTGATCATTTGTTTTAGGGTTGACTTGTTTAGTTTCATGTGTTATACTCCTATAGTGTTCCTTGATAAGTTAATCGCAGCAGTTCCCGCACTCACAGGTGCAGCATTTGCAGCATTGACATTTTGATTTCATGGTATGATCTCCTCCTAGTAAGTAGTCTGGGGTAAAGTTAAAATCTCAAAATTTTGGGCGCGTATTGTTTTTGTATCTAGCACGCGCACCGCGGCGTGTCCAGTCCGCGAGACATACTATCCGGCTAGGGGGTATACCAGGGGGGGAGGGGTATGTCAAGTAAAAAATGCTCCAAACAGCAACTTTCTTTTTGTCAAGCTTTTTCTTTCACCTGCACAAAAAAAGATGTTTGTCAAGTCATTTTTTCGCTATGCATAAAAAAAGTTTAATGTCAAGTCTTTTCTTTATTGCTTATACGTTTTATCTCCTGCCACAAATAGCTGACCATTCACCGCGTAGGATAGGAGCGCAATGCTAACGCTACCCATGTCTGCTAGCATAGGGTCATCACCATCTGGTAGCCACGCGGTCAAATAGGGTAGGAAGTATTGTACCTCTGTATGGGTTGCGCCTTGAAGCTGGCGCAGAATCTCGTATGTATTCGCTGTATTTTGCTTGACTTTCTTTACCATCTGTGCTAATCCTCCGGTGTTTATCTGCCCTTAGAGAGAATGTAAACTAAGTGCCTGTAATCATTACGCTCTGTAAAATGGGGTTTTTGCGTGTTAGGGGTTGACTTTCTCTATATAGGGGAACTATATGCAACCTATCATCCCGCTAGTCTACTAATAAATACCCTATCCCACTTTATCCCATTCTAATACATACCAAAGCAATAACCTACTAAGTGTGCAAAAATAAAGCAAAATATAATTGCTACCACTGAGCCGGCTAATTGCTTGGGTGTGCTTCTCACATAATAACTATGTGCTCCAGATTATTAATCCTGATATACATTGGTGTAAACTATGAACTGTCCATCATTATCTACTTGAACGTCAGCACCTTCCGTATTGTCAAGAAACAAGTCCAGAAGAATCGTTTTATCATCTATGCTTACTAACGCTCCCATGATAGAATCTAGCAGAGTGTTCTTATCCTCTGAGCTATCAAGACAAAGTGATTCGTTGTTATCAAGAGCGTCAGAAATAACGTCAGAAACAATGTCGTTTAGGCTTTTCATTTTTATGTCCTCGCAGATATTTGATTACTGAATATAGATATACTAGTTTTATTATTTTAGGATGTCAAGCAGCCAATCCATGATTACGCTTTTCTTGCTCGCTCATCGGATGCAATGCTGTGAATACTAGCTCACGCGATACAATGTGCTCTGTACCATTCTTTAGTTTTACCTGACACATCTTATTGCAGAATTGCCAGCGACCATTGACGTATTTTGTCCGTAGTAGCCGCCGGCTTTTGATGTCCGTTCTATTGATGCCGAACTCTTCAAGCATTCTATTGTGCGCTTCGAGTTCAAGGGTAAGATTTTTCATCTCTTCGAGTTTTTCTTGTAGGGTCATCTTTTTGATATCCTCTTTCCACTTTTGCATCTCACTCATATTTTTTTATAACCTCGCTATTTTCTACCACTCGTACTCAGTGACCTTGGTAATATTTACAATCTTAGCAGTCTGTCCACGATAGCGGCTCTCGAAAATGCTTCGTGCTGTCTCAAATGAGTTGTGCTCATCCGAGAGCCATATTTCCTCTGTACCAGTCTGTTCTTCATATCGCGGGGGACGGTGAAAACCATTTACATTTTTAAGATAGGTGTAAGTGATTTCGTATAGTGCGTTCATTTACTTGTCCTCCGCAATTTGTTGACCGTGTTTGATACCTTGGATGAAACCGTATGCTCCACAGAGCAAACCAGAAAGCAAACCAGAAAGAACAATAGCTAGTTCGGGTGTCACTTGTTTATCCTCCAGAAGAAAAGAAAAGAACCAACGAACAAGATAAATATAGTCCAAAATCGCGGACTGTCAAGGGGTAAACTAGCTTTTCTTTTCTTTTATTTCAACGATACGAATGATGT
>Ga0209348_1001587_pt1 | contig 10976 bp, 21 predicted proteins | sample ETNvirenome_2_30_FD_184065 | JGI IMG/M metagenome (GOLD analysis project Ga0209348, IMG submission 184065) | Marine viral communities from the Pacific Ocean - ETNP_2_30 (SPAdes) (version 2) | ecosystem: Environmental > Aquatic > Marine > Oceanic | place: Pacific Ocean | collected 2013-06-22 | reverse complement strand
GGCATATATAAGTTTATATCACAGATTTATTTTTTTAAAATATGCATTCGCGCGCGTGAACCGAAATTTGATGGTACATATTAAAGTGTACCAAAAATAAAAAGTGTACTAAAAAGTGTACCACTTTTAGCCTTATTTTATGTGGTAAAACAGTCAAAAGTACACTTGGACACTTTATTTCCGAGAGAAAAAAATATTTTTTTTAAATCTGTCACAGAATCTTATAATATGGTTTTATCTGCCTTATTTTCGTCATAATGTAGCTCCATTACTGCCATCTTGTCTTCGGCTTCTGCAATCTTTTGTAATAATTTGTCAACCTCAGCTGTAATATCTGGATGTTCAGGAATCAATAATTCCTGTTCGCTAAAACATTGTATCTTATACAACGCATCTTGTATCTCTGCATTGTATCTGTAGGTTAAAACCTTTCTAAGTTTGTCATTCATAGTCTTTGTACTCCTTTATTAGTTTTTCTGATGGATGCCACACGTCAACAGCTGCATGACAATTAGGACAAGATAAGTTACTAACTATATCATAATCTTCGTTATCTTCTGTATCATGATCACCACCCCATATTAACTCCGTATTACAGTGCCAACAATTCATCTTTCCATCTCCTTGTCTTAATGTTGCCATCATCGTCTATGTACATTATCCATGACTTCTTACCATCAAAGTAATAGCCATGCACTTCCCATTTTTTACGCGCCATTAAAAAAATCCTCCGGGTTTATGTTTACTTTAGCTTGTTCTTTCTCATCATGTAATAGGTCATAATACATGTCTAATCTTTTGAGAAACATATGTTTATAGCGCCTTAATTCGGCCCCATTTACGACAAATTCTTGATAATATAGGTCAGGCGTGCATACCATGATAACTCCCTGCTCGATGTTTGATTGATGCACGTAGTCGTGTGCCATGGCGTATGCTGCGATTTGCATATAATAATCTTCGATCCATTCTTTCTTCTTCGGACGGTTAGCTTGTTTGAAGTCAACAACAGTCTCATGGCCATTGTGTAAACAGACAAGGTCTGTAGAACCTGCGTATAGACCCGGATAGTATAACGTAACTTCCGACCCATAGTATTCCTCCACAGGTGCAAGACCGATTTCAATAACTTTCTGGGCCATGGTTTTCGCCTTCTGTCCGATCTCTGTAAGATCATCGTAGCCAGTTCCGAGGATATAGTGCTCCAGGAATTTGTGCATAGATGTCCCCCGACTACTAGATACGTTCTTGATTCTCTCTGCTTCTGCTTCACCGACTTTGGCCTTCCATTCTTTTAAAAATTGTTGATCTTTGGTACGCCCCAATATCGTAGTTACACTAGGAAGTCTAGTACCATTTACATCATAGAGCCGTGTTCCTTGGTCCTCGATCCTTGATGCACTGACATAGTTGTATTTATCATTGTGCTTGATCGCTTTACCAATGTTATGGTATTCTTTTATATCTTCATCACTCATCATTTTTTATTCTTTAAATATTTAGGTGCAAACTCTACAATATTATTCAATGGTGCTTGGTCGTGAAAGTTACCACTCACACTAATACGTGTACAATCTGATTTGTAAGGTGCTACCCAATGTTTTAACCACGCCGGAAAAATATACATATCGTTTTCTTCGGGAAAATGAGACATCAAAGTTATACAATCTCTAGGTCCATCACCATAAACAAACTGTATACCTCCAGGTCCACAGCTTTTACCGGTATATTTTTTATTTTCTTTTTTTAATTTATTAGGTATCGATAAATATATTACAAAAGATAGTTTACCATCGTGATCATGTGGTGGATTAAAGTCATTTGGTTTTTGATGATTAATCCACAAAGCAGACAACACATAATGTGGTTTTTTATCATACGGTTTTCCAGTAAATTTTTCATACATTTGATCATAAATTCCAAGATATTGAGACAACACAGGTAGAATTTTATCCTTTGATTCTTTAGAATAACCTGTTTCATGGTCCAAGATTCCTGCTAATTTACTCTTGTAATCGTCAACATTATTTTTACTTTCATCTAGTAATAATTTTTTAAAATCTTCTTCTATTTTTAATTTTATAACACAAGGTCCCCAATTAAACATTTGAACTGGTATTTGTTTTTCATCACTCATAATTTATTTTTTAACTCCTTTAAATATTCTTCCTCTTCTTGACGATTATGTTCTCTTACAATCGCAGCTTGTTTACGCCACGCCCACGAATTGATCGAACCAGACCAACCCATAATCCATAAATATATTTTTAACATCATTCTAAACTCATCGCCTCCTTATATTCTTGTAAACTAACCACCTTACCGTCCATTATATGTCTCCCATAATGATCGATGACTTGATTAATCTTTGGTAATTTAGTATGCGCCCAAGGCCAGATTAATAAACAAACAAAGTACGCATCTCTAAATGTACATCGCCATCTGTATTGCATCAAGTATTTTGTGCCATCAACGCGTCTACCTTTACGTGGTTTTTTATTTAGTGTGCCTACACCTAATACTTCATGCACCCACGTTAATACAGACTCATCAGTCATAGTTATTTCCATAGATAATCGTAGACTATTAGAGATACGATAACCTTTACCATTGTGTTTCTTTTTCTTCTCACTACCACGTTTAAAATGTATGGACCCCTCACCATCAAACAATCCTGCAATGTATGCTTTGTCTGTATCAGGAATCATATTTTCTCACATGTATTAATATAGCAAGTGCTATAACTGAAACTACAATACCCATAAAAAATAAACCTATCATTTTTTATCTCCTGTAAAAACCCATTTTACAATTGCAGTCGAAGGGTCGTATCCATCAAACTTTAGATTAGTGCAGGCTGTCAGAAGTACCATCATCAATCCAACCCATATCAGTCGTTTCATAGTATTCACCCTCCGAGTCACAGTCCCAACATTGGTGCACTGTATCTTTACCTTCTGTTGCAACTTTTATATAGCCATTACCTTTGCAGGTTTGACATATGTGTATTGTTACTTTAGCTTTTTTTAATTTTGCCATTTAGTTTTCTCGCTTTCTCATTTGCTAATGATTCAATCGTCTTTGCTACAGACAATTTGGCATCGGGCAATAATATCTTTGATAACTTATCTAAAATAGCGTATGTTTCTTTTGTTAGTGAAACATTTTTGTATTTATTCATGTCCGTCATGTGTTTCCTTTCATAATTTAATAACCCTAATATAGGTGATTTTATAGGATTGTCAATGAAATATATTTTAGCATTAATTATTTGTTCACAAACTCAACAAGTTTGTATGCCACCCTATCAATGGCCTGATATGTTTAACAGTCAGTATGATTGTTTAATGTTTGGTTATGAAGAATCTAAGAAAAAAATGGAAGACCTAGGCCGAGAAGAAGTTAATAAACACAACATGTTTATTAGGTTCACCTGCACACCACAGAATACAATTTGACATTATGGCAAGATTGTGGTAATGGAAAATAATTCTCACCATTACCTACCCTTACTTTTTTCCCTCTTTAGGGTAGGTGTATCATCTACACATACAGCCGACAAAATTACCACTACCATCATTCATGATGTGTAGGTTTAAACTGTCTACATAACCAGTAAGTTTAAGTCTGAGTATGTCACACAACTCAAAACAATTTACATTGTCGACTAATGCAATACCTTCTAATATTTTATCTGTTACTGGTATTAGTTGATACAGTCCGTCGTTTAGTAGTATTAGATCCATCATTTACTCTTGTTCCATGAGTTAAAACGTTTTTTAATCCAGGTGCTTTCATATTCATATCAACACCATACGATTTCCATGCTTTTTTCATTAAGTTAAGTTCTAACAACAGACTAGACCATTGTCCTTGCAATGCACCATCTACTTTTATTGTTATTATTTTTTCTTTCATATCTACAATGTAGGATTTTTCGGGATAATGTCAACCTTTTTTTCTATTTTTTTGTTGACGTTTTTCGTGTTTATTTCTTGATTTTTTGTGACGTCCAGGCCGTTTTTTAGGCTTATCACGGGGTGCCGTAGAGACACCAAATTTAGCTTTTTTCGCCATTAAAATACTTTTCTACCTCTGATTGTAATGTATGCTTATGTAAATGAGGTATGTAACTTATTTTTCCATTTATATGTTGCTCTAAATCAGAGCCACATGTCATGCATCTATAAAATTGTTTTGTTAATCCTACCAATGGAGTATACTCATCACACGTAGGACAAATACCATTAACTATCTCTGCTGTAATTTTCATTATTCTAGTATAAGCTTTTTTATAGATTTTTCACCTAAATAAATTTCTGTCTCTGCCTTACCACGATAGCATTTGTAGGACACGCTCTCGTTGTAATCTCTCTCAGCTACTCTTTTACCACGTAAACATGCTGCCATAGATTCTTGTATACGGTGTTCCTTAATCTCTCCATTAACGAACATTAATAATGCTACAACTGCTTCAATCATCTGCCATTACCATTTTTATAGTGCATATCTCTTGCGCCATCTTTTAACTCTTCAATATCCTCTAAAACTTTTTCCATTTGTTTTGTTAAAAATTCTATATTTACTTTGTTTAATGACATAGACTCTATGTGTTTGCTTAACTTATCGGTAGTTTTGTACAAGTCCTCGATCATCATGTATTGTTCGCTATCCGCGGGCAACGATCCCATTTGGCCTCGTGGCCATTTTATTCTAAACTCTGTGTTTTCTTCTAAATCTCTTTGCATTAATTCTAATTTTGTTTGAGTTTGATTTAATGATTCATGTAACCCAAAGTAAGCCCAAGTCCCAATCGCAACCATTGCGATTAGTGAGGCTACCGTTTTCATAGGCATTTGCACGGCTGCTTCTTCAGATATTTTTAATGGTTTACTCATCTTTAGGTTTTGGTAGTGGCAGTATATAATCTTTTGGTGGTATTTTCAATTTGCTTTTTCCTGGATTTATGAACTTATCTCCCATTAAATTGACCTCTGGGTTCTCTTTTTTATACTCATCTTTCATATCATCCCACAAACTTTGTGAGTCTGCTGGTCTAGTGTTATCTCTTGTAGGAGATACACCTCTACATTTTGCCACTAATAAATTAAAATTAGAGTTAAGTGCTAGACTAGGATTGCTATTAACCCTACCACACATCTTCATTAATTCTAATTGTTGTTTGATTGCTACGTTTTCTTTTGATGTCTTACAGTCTGTGCCTAAATATTTTCTATAAGTAAATCTAAGATATTGGTCTTCATGTGAATTACTGTCACTGTAATTATAATCAGTATCTCTTCTTTCTGTGCTTATTTCCATCTCACCACATCTTACACCATACTCGTTAAGATATTCGTTTCTAGGATACGCAGGTTCTACAAACAAAGCTAGTATTGTAAGAGCTAGAATAATTAATCCTGTAAAATAATAATTCATCCTGAGAACCTCCATACATTACCTGTTTAAATCCTTAATATCATAGTCATGTTCTCTGACTTGATCTGCTAATTGTCTGTATAAGTTTTCTGCCATTTGCCATGTAGATTCTGCAGAAGTTAATCTTGTGTTTTGATCTACAATTTTATCTTCAGCAACTTTTAAATCTCTTTTTAAATCTACAATTTCTTGTTGATTAGTATTGATAGTATCTGTAAGATTAACAATATAACGAACACCAGTAAAAGTTCCGACTAGAACCGAAGCCACAACCGGAACTAATACAAAATTCTTTTTTAATAAATCTGCTAAATTCATTAGTCTTTAACCCAAAACCAACTTTTTATTTTTGCCCAGATTTTACAACAAATATTTTTACATTTATTAATCATTTTTTTTCTCCTCAATTTCGTAAAAGAATTTATCAGTGTCTTCTGTTTTCCATTGACCTGTATCTTCTACATTCCATTCATTTGTTTGTACCTTCCAATCAGGAATATTATCTTTTACTGTGAAAGAAGGTAGGTCCCATATACATCTATTATTTGGTTGTGCTGCAAAATTGCCATCGTCTAATGCAATTATGTGAGCGCACTTGTGTTCGTGCGGTATCTCGGAATGTTCCGTGTCAAGTATATTAGACTCTGGATGTGCAAAGTCAACGGTAAATAAATATTTACCCTCGTGCCATTTTTTATCTTTACCTATATATTTTCCGTGTTGATCGCTTAAAATATCCCAACAATTAACAGCAGGATAATAACTAAAAGAATTCCAAAGCTCCAGTTCATCAAGTCTTTTAATGGGAACAGACTTGGGGTCATAATCACGTTGAATAAAAGCCGTAATTGGGAGACGATAATAGACTGCACCGTTTTCCATAATAGCATGCCATAAGATAGCGCGACCTGTAATACAGCTAAGACCAAAGACAATACAGTCTTCAACTTCTCCATGATGTTTTTTACAATCATATAAATATTCTCTCCTTATTTGAGCATAGATTGGTGGTATATTTGCATTTAAGTAAGCCATAATAAATCCTCATTTTATTGTACCCCAATTTGGTCCTGATTCATAGTCCACTTTGTTTGGTACTTCTAAATCTACTGCAGACTCCATAATCTCTTTTATTTTATCTGCATTGTTGTTGACTGATATATCAAGTTCATCATGCACTTGTATATGTGGTATGATACCCTCCTTATATAAATCAACCATAGCTTTTTTTGTCATATCAGCTGCAGATCCTTGTATCAATTTGTTTAGTGCCTTGTAGGTAAACGCCCGTTTGATCCCTGGTCCATGTTCCGCCAATGCATCTTCGTGAGACAATGCTTTGTGTATCCCGAATTGATTGGGCTCCCACAAATTAAATCTACACCTACGACCTAGTAAAGTTCTAACTCTACCTTTGTCCTGGGCTCTACGCATAACACTTTCCATTAACATCTTAACAAAAGGCACTTTGTCATGATAAAGTCTAAACAAATCATTAGCATCTTCTTTTGATATACCAAGCTCTGCCTGTAATTTATTTTTACCCATACCATAAAACAAACCAAGGTTTATAGTCTTAGCTTGTGATCTTGGTATGCTTGCCATTTCAGCTACAATCTGGTGAAAGTCTGCTTCACCATTGTTATATGCATCTAACACTTCGTCAACACCATAGAGTCCGTCAAGACTAGCATAGTGTGTAACAAGACGTGGTTCTTGTTGTGAGTAGTCAAAGCAACCCCAAGTACAACCTTCTTCTGGTATAAATAAACTTCTGATTCGTGGTCCAAGTTCCTTATTACGTGCTGGTATCTGCTGTAAGTTTGGATTATTATAACTAAATCTACCAGTCACTGTACCACCTTGATCGGATCTAATTTGATTTATCTCTGCATGTATTCTACCTTTATGTTGATGCTTTAGTATGGTATCAATAAATGTAGTATGAGATTTATTTATTTCCCTAGCACGAGCAATTTGTTTTACCAAAGGGTGTGGATGGTTCTGCAGAAAGTTTTTAGTAAATGATGGAGAACTTGTTTTGGCAGTTAGGTCGTATGGTAGGTTTAATTTTTGAAAGACTTTCTCTATTGAACGTGCAGCCCATATTTGAACATCTATTGATGTTTCTTTTTTTACTTTGTATAGGCATTCTTTTTCTTCTTCTACTAATTGTTTCTTTAATTCATATGCTGCTTGGGTATCTACACGCACACCTAAAAAACGCATATCGACTAGGCAAGGAAAAAGTTCAGTCTCTAATTTAAATATATCTTCAATGTCTTCATGATACATTTGTTTTTTCATCTCTTGCCAGAGTTTGTAAGTTAATTCTGCGTCTTGCTCTGCATACTCCCCTACATACATTGCAGGTAGTTTATACATCTCGGATTTAGCATCTACACCCCAAAGATCTGCAGTTTCTTTTAATACAGCCTCGTTTTTACCTACTCCTAGGTAATCACGACCCATAGAGCCTAAATCGTATCTAAAGCGATTCTCGTCCACGAGAGAGCCAGCAATCATGGTATCTACGATAGTCCCGTTAATTTTAAGGCCTGCAGCTCTAATAAAACACACATCATACATAGCGTTGTGAAATATCTTAATTGCATCTGTATTTAGAACATCTTGAAACCATTTTAGGACCATGTTTTTATCCATGTTGCCACCACCTTCATGAGCTATTGGATAATAACCTTTCCAATCTTGCACAGCTACAGCTATCCCAACTATTTTACTTCTACCTACAACAGAACCAGAGCCAACAGTTTTTAAGTCAGGGTCTTTAGTTTCTAAGTCAATTGATATCTCACTATAATTTGATAAATCAGGAAAGTCTTGTGGTGGTAGCCATTCTGTCTGTGGTTTAAATATCGGTTTCATTATAATCTCTTTCCATAATCATTTCTATAAAGTGTATTGCTTTCAATAAATCTTGTTTCTTTCCCTTGTCACGATGTCTTATAATATATTTTATAGCACAACCTTCAGGATATAGCAATTCATTCTCTACTACAAACTTACTAGGTTGAATTTTATACTTTTGGTAGTGACTCCCGCCATGCTGCTTGTCCCATACTTTAGATGTCATATGCTTTTTTCCTTTGTGGTTCTATTATAAATAAATTGTTTTCTGTTCTTGTGCATGCAACATAAAACAATCTGTGTGTATCGTCTGGATTCTTTTGATATTCATCGTAAGCTGCTCCAGATAGTTCTGTGTTAATTACTACATTTTCCCTTTCGTTTCCTTTTACTCCATGTATTGTAGATATACTTATCCTTGGTGTGTTAGATAAATCCTCTCCTGTTTTTATTAGTTTTGATATTTTTCTTATATCTTCGTTTCCTAATTCATCTAATGCTTCTTGCCAGTCTGCTTCTGTTTGTAATCCATATTTATTTTTTAATGTGTCTATGTCATAGAATTGATCTTTGACCATAGCTTTAAATAGTTTCTTGTCCCAGTTTTTATTCATCTTATTAAAAATTTTTTTACAATCATTAAAATGTAATGGCACACCTGTTTTTAATTCATCCCACTTCTGTATAATTTCATATATATTTTTTACTCTTGGTGTTGCTTTTCGTCTTTGCCAATACAATCCTTTTTCATCTAACACATCACCTATATCACCTAACATATAGTTTGCTGTTGCCAACACCAACCATTTACCTTTTGTAAAATCCACATCATGCAAACTTTGACAACGATTTACAGATCCCTCTGTTTCTTTCGGGTAATATTTTTTTTCTACTCTGTTTCTTACTCGACTAATAATTTTGTTTGCAAGAACAAAAGGTTTTTGTGGCACTCTATGTGATTGTTCTAATATTTTTCTTGTGCCCTCTAAATTTATAAATGTATTTACGTGTGCACCATTCCATTTATAAATACCTTGATCATCATCTCCGGCCACAAAAGAATCTGTTGCCGCTTCTTCTATTCGTTTTACTAATTTCCATTGTATCAAACTTAAGTCCTGTGCTTCGTCTACAAACATTACTCGTAGTTTTGGTGGTTCACCTGTAGCTAAAAATTTTTCTATCATATCAGGAAAGTCAATTAACCCATGCTCTGTTTTATATCTTTCTAACTCTTCTGATATAATCTTTAATTTGTTTAATGATACTTGTTGGTTATCTGTAAGGTGATAATACTTTACAGGATCGATTTCTTTTGATCGTGCTATGTTTATTAATTGTATATATGGATTCTTTGAATAGAATACACTGTCATGATCTTCGTCTTGTTGTGTGCCTTCTATCTCTAGTCCCATCTTCTCACCTAATTCTTTGTAATGTTTTTCTTTCATGACTTGATCTCTAGCTAGTCCAAGTTGATTAAAACAAAAAGAGTGTAATGTTTGAAAGTATGGTAGGTCATCTAACATAGACAATCTAAACTTTAATGCAGCTCTTTCTCTACCTTCTTGTGCAGCATTCTTACTAAATGTAAAGTATCCAATCTTATCTGGATCTGTTGTCTCTAAAAATTTTTCTATGTGTCCTAACAACGTATGTGTTTTACCTGTACCTGGTGGCCCATAAATTATAGTTCGCATTAATAATTATCTTTCTTAAATGGTTTTGGTTTATATGTTTCTGGTTTTTTATCAAATCTAGCCACAGCAAATACAGATAGTTTGTGTCTACCCACACGTTTAGTTGTGCAATGTAGATTGTCTTTTAACATTTGTGATGTTCTTTGGTAAGGCACCTTCCAATGTTTTCTAGATAAATAATTGTGAAAGAAGTTATCAAACACAAAATGATGATAACCTTCTTTGGTATACGTACCACCATTTTTTAAATCATCATAATCATCTTTCTGTATTCTATTTACACAATAGTCTTCTAGATAATTTCGTAATATATCTTTTGTGCCTGTGCCTTCTGCAGGTTCTGTTACTTCTGCATTCTCTAATAATATGTTTGTAAGTTTTTTCCAATCATTTGTTTTTAATGTTGGTGGATTAAATCTTAATTGTTTTACACATTCTTCTTGAAATAAACTTTGGTTTGTTAAATGTTTTGCAGAGTCCAGGTATAGTCTATCACCATCTACGTTCATGTAATAGTATGGTTCTTCTAATGCTACAACCTGTAGATCTGTAAGATTGGGAAATGTTATCTCTTGGCCTATACCAAACTTTCTAGACTTACATAATTTTTTATCACACAAACTACACATAGGCTGATCATTACATTTGTAACCCCAGTCTTTTTTCTCGTGTTGTTTTGTTATGATGTTTACTTCTATATCTGACAATGGTTGTGCCATTGCTGACTCATTAAATAATATTAATTTTGTTTTCCAATTCTCTGGCCACTTAGACTTTGCATACACACCATAATGAAACAGCGCATTGTTTCTACCGCCTTCACCTACTTTGTTTTGTACCATAAGTTCTACACATGGTGGTCCATCAGAGTATGGTGTTTCTGGTCTTTTAACTTCTATTGTGCTGATGTCGTCTTGTTTATATCTTTCTTGTAATTCAAAAAAAGCTTCTAGTGTAGCAGCTTCGCCA
>Ga0209348_1001585_pt1 | contig 10982 bp, 13 predicted proteins | sample ETNvirenome_2_30_FD_184065 | JGI IMG/M metagenome (GOLD analysis project Ga0209348, IMG submission 184065) | Marine viral communities from the Pacific Ocean - ETNP_2_30 (SPAdes) (version 2) | ecosystem: Environmental > Aquatic > Marine > Oceanic | place: Pacific Ocean | collected 2013-06-22 | reverse complement strand
CAGTTTTTTTATCTGTGTCTGTGCCTGCATCTGTTTCTGATGCTTCAGCAGTTCCCATTCCACCAAACATTTCACTTGTTTTTGCTTTTGTTGGAATACCTAAAAGATAAGATATTTCTGGATCTACCCCTTCTTCTTCACCTAAACCAAAAAACTTTGCTCCAGAAAAACCAGGGTTTTCTCCTAGAAAAAATCTAGATGCTAGATTTATTGGAGCCGCTCCTAAATCATATATACCAGCTCCAGCTTTTCTAGCTTCAGTTCCTATTCCTTTTAATAAAATACCTAAACCAGATTTGTCAAAATATCCTGGTTCTTTAACCTGATCACCCTCTTGATAACCACGTCTAATAGACATAATACCATCATCACTTCGACCTCCCATTCTAAACATAGGTCTTTTAAAAATACGATTCATCATTTTATCTCAATGCTCCGAATATTCCTGCTATACCTGTGCCTAAACCTAATGCAGTTTGTAGTGGTGATGCTGGTGGTGTTGCACTAAATTGATATTGTGCAGGATAACCACCCATTAATCCAGTTACACCTTGACCAAAGAATCCTAATCTCTCTAATGGTTCATAAGCCGCGGTCCTTGCTGCTTGTCTCTGTGCATCTAGCACCGCTTGTCTTTGTGCTTGTTGTGCTGCACCTACTTGACCAAGAGTTGAAATATCTGCTCTTTGTAATTGTGGAACCTGTGCTGCTAGTCCCGTTTGAAATTGTCCTAGACCTGATTGCGCTTGAGCTAAACCAAATCTATTTTGAATATCTTGTTGTCTAGCTGCTTGTGCTTGTTGAAAACCTTGTTGTCTTAATTGTGCTTCTAATGCAGCTCTGTCTCTTCCTGATTGTGATTGAAATTCAGATAATTGTACACCTGATCTACCTGCGCCCAACGCACCTAGTTGTGCTTGTTGATCTCGAATATTTTGTTCGTTGATAGCTTGTTGTCTATCAAACTCTGCAAGTGTTGTGTCAATAACTTGTTGTTGAAATGGTGATGTAAATGCCGCTGTTTGTGCTGCTGTAGGTGCTCCTGTTAGACCAGCTATACCACTTAAAGTTGTACCTGCGTCTGCAACCGCTTGTTGTGCAGCTGTAATAAATGGTTGAAAAGATCCAACACCAGTTCCTGCTAAAGTTGCAGCTCTAGTTTGTAATGCATCTTGCGCTGCTACTTGTGGTGCGAATTTAGAGGTATCTATTGGTATAGCAGTTGTAGCTGTTAACTGCTTTGCATAATCTTTACCAAGATCCTCTATAAACTGTGCGGGTAAATTACGTGTTTCTTGTACTGCCATTATACTCTACTCTCCAAATCTTTCATAAGGTTATACATCTTATCTGCTCCCTTATCAACACTTCCTCCACCTGCTGCTCTTACAGCATCAGCGGTCATCACAAATTCATTTTTGGACAATCTAGCTGGTACATCATCGGCTTTTTCTTTGGCCCCTAGTGGCACAAATCCACCACCTCTAAGATCCATTTCCATGCCTCCAAGGTTCATAAGTCCACCTTCTTTTGCTTCCACTGGTTTTTGTCTACGCATATATTGTCTAAACTCTTCTAGTAATCTATCTCGATTAAATTCTTTTTCTCTACTCATTTTTTCTTTCATAAAATTTTCAAAATCTTTAGCTGTTCCACCATCAGCTTTATCTTGACGTTGAGTATTTTTAACAGAGTTTATCTCCTCTTGAGATGCTCCTGTCATAGTTTTAATAAGGTCATCGTCAGCGCCTCTAACTAACATGTCTTTTATCATAGTAATTTTTTTATCTACTTCACCACCTTCTTGTTTACCTATTCTTCCACCCTCTGCAGCGTAAGCATCTGTAAATTCTGCACCAGGTAAGAATCTAAACTCAGGATCATTTTTTCTTGCACGTGCAACAATATCTAGAATGTTTAATCCCTCACCTCTATCTAATTTGTCAAAATCTATTTCATCTTCTTCTTCTGCTGCTCCTTTTGCCATTAATCCAGCAAGACCTGATAAACCTGTAATACCTGCAATCTTACCTAGACCTGTAAGACCTCCTCCTGAACCAACCATACCTGCTTTACTAAGTAAACCACCTAATCCACTAAACGCTGTATCACCAGCAACTTTTCTTAAAAATGGATTAAAACTACCTTTACCAAAAAATTTACCTAATGCACCCTTGCCTGCAAAACCACCAAACTGTGTTCCTGGTATACCAAAAGTTAAGGCTCCTAATATTGCAGCTTTACCGATAGGACTTTTAACAACTTTCTTTACAGCTTTTTTAGCTTTTCTAAAAATTTTTTTAATAAAATACGATTTAATACCAGTGCCGTTGATATCTTCACCAGCACCACCTAATGATTTTAAAAGTGCAGCTTCATCTTTATTAATATATGCTAGATCCTCACCAGGAGGAGCCATTCTTCTAGCGTCATCTATTGTTAAAATACCGCCATCTTTTCGAAGTTGTCTGCCTATTTGTGGTCTTGAAATTGCCATAGTTTGCTATCTTATTTTGTTTCTCCAAATAAATCAAGGCTTGGCATGATGACCCTGACATCTTTTCTTATGTCAGACTCGGGTATACCTTTGGCTTTCCAATCAGCGTCATCCTTATATTTTTCGCCTGTCTTCATATTTGTTATTGTTTCTATGATTTCTTTTGGTTCTAATATTGGTATGTCTTTAGTTATGTCTTCCATTATGTTGTTACCTCTCGCGGCTGTATTTCTAATATTGAAGCTATGACGTGCAGCTCGTTCGCGTCAGCAGCTTGTACTTTTAACGCCTCACTCTCCTCCATTACAAGAGGTTGAGACAAAAGTTCTGTTGTAGTAATCGTTGCTATAGTTTTTGTTTTAAACAGACTAAATATGTTACCACTAGCATCTACTAAAGTAATATCTATATTGCAGCCAGATCCTGCATCATTAGAAACTAATATAGATTTAACAACAGCTGTTTTAAAACTAGGCACTGTATACAGTGTAGTTAGATCTGTTGTAGTTAAATCTGCTTTTTTATTTATAAAACTATTAGCCATTAATTTAAAAAGAAGTTTTCAGCCTCTACCTCATCTTTTAATTCTTGTTGAAACGTAGTGTTTAATTTTTCCACAATCGCATCAAGATCTCTTACCTGAGCTTCTGCTGTACCCAGATCATATTGTGGTGCAGGTCTTGTTAATACTTGTACAATTTTAGCCATCGTAAATTCCTAATCCATCAGAAGATGTAAACTGATCCGTATTAATTTCACCTGTAGGATCAGGTATACCAAAATTATAGCTAGGTTGAAATCTATCAATAGCCATGGTGTTTATTATACCTGAAGGTTTAGCTAATGGTGTTATAATATTTGGTTGTAAACTTTGTATATAAGATTTTGCAAAAGGCAAATCAGGACTTACTTGATCTAATAATGTTGTATCATCGTCATCATTAGTAACATTTTTAGGTCCTCGTACTTTACTAAAAAAATCTGCTAAAGTATTTGATGTTTTAAATTTATCTACTACTCCAGGTATTGAAGTTATTCCTCTAGTTAATAAACCTAATGCTGGATTTATAAATCCTAAAACAGTTCCTAATAAACTTCCTATACCAAATCTTCCTGGTCTATTCATGTCAATTACATTTTTTCGTTCTCTAATACCTAAATTTCTAGCTTGTTTTTTTTCAGCTTGTTGAAATATTTCTTTTAAGTTTCTTACTCTTGAATCAAATTGTGATTTAGTTTCTGTTGGTCCTCTACCAGAAAATCCTCTTCCTTCCATAGCCCCACCAGTTGCTTCTGTATCTCCCCCAGCTGCTCCAGCTCCACCAATATCACCAAAACTATCTAGTGACATAATTCCTGATGGACCCATATTAGGACCTTTATCTAATGATCCATGTATGTCTTTTTTAAGTATTAAATCTTTTTCTGCTTTTGTAATATACGCAAGTTCTGTTGGCGGTGCATCAGGACTAGATTGCCATTTTCTAGGTGCAACAACTTGTGGTTGTTTACCTAAATAATTTTCTACTCCACCTTGTATTACTGGTTTTTTAGTCATTATCGTCTTCCGTCTGGTTGTATATCTAATCTAAATGTCCCTAACTTCCAACTTTGATTAGAAGATGTATTAGATATTTTAAGAGCTATAGCACGTGCACGAGCTCTTGTATCTACTTTTTTTGTGCTAGATGTTACATCAAATGGGCCTAATGATGAACCACTTTGTGAGTCATTTGGAAAGTTTCTTAAATTTAAAGTAATTCTAGTCGCTCCTGTTTGAGATATGAAGTCTGGTATAAATCTTCTAATCTTCATTATAAACTCACCATCACCCCTTGTATCAGCTATTCCAGTCATTTGATTACCTACAATTCTTTGCGTAATGTCAAAGTCTCCAGATTCAATACTTCCGACAATTGCTGTAGTTGTTCCTCCCTTAACTTGATCTGTTCCTGTTTCGTGTTCATAGTATATTGTAGAACCCTCTGTGTTGCCTACAACATCAAAAGACGTGTCTGTGCCCGCATCATATTCTAAAGCGTGTGGTTTACCAAATACCGCAGAGTCTTCCCACATAGTTCTAGCTAGTGTGCCTACAGTCCATACAGGTCTTTGTGGTGAGGAGTCAAAATAATTATAAGTAACTTGTTTATTTACAACAGAGGATCCTGTAGTTGGATAAAACCATATAACTTCACCAAAAAGATTATTTAACCCAGCAGATACCATTTGATTACCAGATTCTAAATTTATATTATCAAATACAAAATCTTCTACTAAGCAAGGTAGTGATTCTAGTTTACCTGCATATCTAAAGAAACCATTTTCTGACATCCAATATGCAGAACCATCAACTTCAACACATGCGTTTTGTCCAACTAATCCACAGTTAGTTCCAACTTGTGCAAACGCAAATGTAAATGGTTGACCTACAAAACGTTGTGTGAACAAAGCTGTATCAGTCCAGACATAAATTGCATCTCTACCTCTGATCGCCCCTCTGATCTGTGATCCGTCAGCCAATCTTTGTGTACCAGCCGTATTGGTTGCTGTGGGTGTATATGTATTTATATCTTCTTGATCCGAGAATCTAATAAACATATCGTCTTGTGTTGATGTATCTCCAATCGTTGTTTCTGTTCCAAAAAACACTAAGTGTCTATCAGGAGTTGAAACCAACATATGACGTGATGCAGTTGGTGCACCAGATATAATACTTGCTCTTGTATTTTCTGCATTTGATGCAGCAGAGTTCCATTCAAACACTGCACTGTCATGAATTAAACAAATAGCTTTGTCACCAAAATTATCTAGTGACCACATACCAGGTTCTAACACTAAATCTCCAGATGCTGCTTCACCCCATGCTACAAAGTTTGTTGTGCTTGTAACTGTTGCACCTCCACTATGTGCAGCTTTTGTTGTACCTCTAACTTCTCTAGTTACACCCGTGAGTTCATTACCAGATATACCTGTATAAGATATTTCTTCATTATCTATTTTTATAAAGTTAGTACCAGAGCTTGGAAACTGTGATACATCGCCTAATACGATTCCTGTAGTTACAGTGTCATTTATACCGTTTGTTAGTGTTGTTGTAGGTTCTCCAGCTACTTCACCACCCCAAGATCCAAGAGACCAACCAAAACCTTTTGCCTGCACTGCTGGTCCAACAGGATAATAGTGTTGTACTCTAATACCGCCTGATGTTGTTGCACCAGATCCAGACTCATTTGATGGCATTGTAATTGTAATAGTTGAGCTTGTTGGTACAGTAGTTACCATAAATTTTTTATCATTAAAATCTGCTGCTGCAAAATTAGAATTAGTTATTGTAGAAAAATTATCTAATAATATTATATCTTGTTCTCCAATATTGTGAGGACTAGAGAAAGTTATTGTAACAGTCGATGATCCGTTGGTCGTGGTAAACGCACTTGTAAGCGTGTTTGTAGATTTGATTGGGTGTATATCATAAAACACACCACCCGAGTATGCGTATAAAATTCTATTTGTTCCTACGATTGCATACTTTCTAGCTTTACTATTTACAAAATGATGAAGACCTCTACCTGCACCTGTTAGTTTATCATCGCCAAGTTGTTTCCAACCACCTATCTTTTCAGGTGTGCCATATCTAAATCTAACATTATCACAATCTATCCACTGTTGTTCTGCTCCAGTGGCTGTGACTTGTTTATTAATTCCAGGCTGAAAACCTATCTTTTGTAGCATATGACTCCATTATAATACTATTTTACAAACGAGGGTAGACCTAGCATAGGTCTCCTATCAAATTTGTTTTTTTCAGCAAATGGGCCATTTACATGATTATAATGCAAGAATACTTGGCCGCAAATGTTTCCGTCAAAAGGCTCTCGCCAATGTTCGAGTTCACAACCACTATATACTAGCATATCACCTACTTCAAGCAAGACTTTAGTGCCTTTGGGTGCATCGGGCTTATGTATGTTTTTATACTCATCTATGACGCTGTCAGCCCCCGTACCATCTATAAATATAGGCCATGGATCTCCACCTAGATTTAATGTAGTAGATATCTCACAAGAGGGCCTATCTTTGTGTCTTTTTAATTCATCACCTTTTTTATATATCCTAGAGTATGAATATGTAGGCACCAATTGTAATCCTGTTTCTTTAGCCATAACAGGTAACATTTTTACTAATAATGTTTCCATAACTGGGTCTGCATAATGAGAATAAGTATTTGGTATTTGTGTGTCTCCCCATGTTCCAAACATTCCTGTGTCAGCTATAATATTATTTTCATACATGAATTTAGCTGCATCACGTTTAAGTAAAAAATAATTAAATACGAAGTTTGCTAACTCGTATGATATTGCACCTTTAATTACTTGATATTTATTGAAAGCCATGTTGTATAAAATTAAAACTTACTGATATTCTTATATCATTTGATTGATTAGGTTCAACACTGTGCCAAAGGTAAAATGGAAACATTATTATTCTACCTTCAACAGGTTCTAAATGTACTTCTCTCCATAAATGTTTTGATGGTTGTCCTTTCTTTCTTGAAGGCATATTTAATTGCACACCTGGTCTAGGATCATTACAAACTAAATTACCAGAATTTTTAGATGCTTTTATATAATATACTCCACTAAACAAACTATTAGGGTGTATGTGTGGAGCATTATATCCACCAGGAGGATTTATATTAGCCCACATATTGCCCAAAAGAGGTTCTCTATCTAACCACTCCTCTTTCCATACATCATTCATCATTATAAACAATTCATTTACTAAAGGTTGATATACGGGCATCTTATGCATTTCAGTTGTAGAGTGCCAACCATTACGATTTGTTTTTTGAACACCAGGGTCTCGTTTAGACCACTCAACTATTTCATTAGCAAAAAGTTGATTGTCTAATTTAACATCTTTACCATATATGGTTGTTGGAAAAAATTGTTCTTTAATCATCTAAATGGTTTACCTCCAAACCAAACAACAAGTGATTGTCTAACTCCGCGTCTTACAGGATTAACCCTGTGATTTATAAACGATGCAAATACAATGGCATGACCTTGTTTTAATTCTGCAAACTTACCTGGAGCCATAAGTTCTAAATCACCACCTTCAAACTCTGATGGATCGTTTAATAATAATGTCATTGATATTTTTCTAACAGGTGGTTCATGTTGCATGTTTACATCACAATCCATATGCCAATCGTAAAACCCACCTTCTGGATACTCTGTAAACTGTGCTTGTTCTGTTACTTGTATATCTCCAAAACCAAAATGATTTTCATTTGCTTTTTGTATAAAGTTATTAAGATCTTGATACATGTGACCCATCTCTTTAAATGGTATCCATGATATTGTTGTAACTCTTTTCTTTGTATCTGTTCCACCACCAGGTTTATTCATACCAACCTGTGCTGTTTGTGGTTTCTGTGCTCTACCCGATGCAATAATTTGCCTACATTGATCTGGTGTAAACAATGGTGTTGTTGTTTGTATTATCCAACTTTTCCATTTTGGTTCTGTGATGGGTCTATTTTCGTACATTTTCTACCACCTTTTCATACATCATTTTTAAAAATTCTGGTCTTTTTACAGGATGATTTTCCCAACAAAAAACATTTAGTAATTGAAAAAATTTTGTTTCATCACCAGTTTCTCCTACGTAACACAAAGTAGATTCATATTTATCTTTAAAATATTCGTATCTATGTGTACCACTTCTAATATGCACGCCATCCGCATCTAAAACAATAGGACACAATAATCCATTTTTTTCAAAATCTAAATTTACTTTTATTACAAATGAATCTACCGTTGGAAAATGAGTTTTCATATTTTTAAATTTTACTTCTTTTAATTTATCTTTAAATATTTGATAGTGAGGTTCTAACATTAATTTACTCCTCTATTTCTAATTGGGTCATACTGCACGTCTATGTTTGCTGCAAGAGTTCTCCTCCACCCAGGTCCATTAAATGGATAAACACAGTGTCTCATATCATATGGAAAAATAAAAAAATCTCTTTCTTTAATATCTGGTTGATAATCTATATTTGCAAATTGACCAGAAGCTGTACCTAATATTTGTAATCTACCGTTTTGTGGTGTTTCTGAAGCAGAATATTCTACACCAAAACTTTTTGGTAATTTTAAAATCATAACACTAGACAGTCCTGTAAATAATGATCCTTGGTGCACGTGCACTGGATTATACTCGTGTTCAAACATTTGATTTACCCAAATAGAATTAAGATGTAAATTATAATCCTTTATTTTATTCCAATCTAAATAATGTTTAAACACGGATTCAAACCACATTAATACATTTTTTGGAAGATAATTGTGTCTAATCATTTTATCACTATCTGCACCATCAAAAAACAAACTATGTTCTTTTGCTATTTTACCAATAAGTTGTTTATTTGCGGGTTTTAATTCAGGATATTTGTTTTCATATATTCCATTAATTATATGAAATATTTCTAAAGGCACTTGATATCTGAAAACAGATTGACCTAAAAAAACAAAACTAAATTTTTGGTTTTGCGCCGAGATCATCTGTTAATTGTTCTTTCTTATTATAAATCATTTCTCCTGATTTTTTAACTCTTTCTATACTTTTTAATTGACCTAATACATTAAATATTTCTGGCTGTGAAGAACCAGACGATAATGTTTCTGCTTTGTTTTTCATTATTAAATGGTAAGAATCTAATTGGTGTCTATTAACATCTTGTGTATCAAATGTGCCATCATCAAATTCTTTTTTTAATGCAGACCAGAGTTTAATTTCTCTCATACGATCTTTAGCAACAAGTTGCATATTAGCTAAACCATATCTAGCTTCATCTAAATCTATTTGATATTTAGTTAATTTATATTCGTCTTTTTCAGTTTCTATTTTTTTCTCTAACCATTTAACTTTTGCCTCTTGTCTTCTACACTCAAAAGATAGAGTCATTAAGTTTTCTAAAAATACATTTTGTTCTCTAACACACTGCCAATACTTTGCAGCTTTTGTTGGATACTTCATATCTTGAAGAACAGACATTCTCATTTCTGTTTCTGTTCTAAACACTTGTTTCTTGGTCCATGTGTCTCTAAGCTCGGCTGTCATAGCCTTAAACTCTTTCACATCATTTGGATCTAATAAATTATTTAAACTTGGTGCTTCTTTTTCTATAAGTGCATGTATATTTCTTTTTTCTGTCATAATATTCCTTTCATCCAACAATATATATTTTATTAACTAGTTGTCAATGTTCTTGTTTCTACAGCAGCCGCTGTAAATTCTTCTACAGCTGTATTACCTGGATACCATCCTCCAGCTATTAATCCATTATTTTGTATACCTGATCCGCCAGCTGTTCCTGTTCTAGAGTTAGCCATATTTGGTTGTGATGTCCAAGTTGTTCCATTATACAATTCTGTTTTATTAGTAGAACCACCACCAAATACATATCCTTCTGAACTATCCGCTCCACCTGCTCCACCATATTGTCTATTGTCATTTAAACTAGCTGGGACTGCTGTCCAAGCTGAACCATTCCAAGTTGCTGTTGTTCCATTAGCACCTGAGACAGCTAAAGTCGCTGTTTGTGATCCAATTGTTCCAACCCAATTTGCTCCGCTAGGAAAATCTGTTTCTTCTGACCAAGCTGTTCCATTATAATTTTCGTGTTCTGCCATGTTTGGATTTCCACCAATAGCAATACAAGCTGTTTGTGGACCACCTCCAGTGCAATAAGCATATTGTCTAGAGTCACTTAAATCTCCACCTGCTGTCCAAGAGGAGCCATTATATTCGTGTGTCTTGTTTGCCTGACTACCTGGTGGTTGATAACCACCCCACATTGTAGCAGTTGTATGTCCTACTCCTGCTTGTCCTGTAACATTAACTTGTGTAGGAATAGTTCCATCTGATGTCCAAGATGAGCCATTGTAAGAATGTGAAGTTGTAGGCCAACCAGGAGTTCCACCTCCAGTGTCACCACCCCACATCATAGCGTCATTTTTATAACCAGCCATACTCATTCCTGAGTTTCCAACTGGAGCTGCTCCTCCTGCAGACCACGCTGCAGTTCCTAAAACATAGCCTTTGAGTACTCCTAAAGTTGAGTTATACCACACCTCTCCATCTTTTGGATTAGATGGGTTAGACGATACAACATTGACTCTTCTGCCGTGTAAATTTTCGTACGTAGACATTTAAAAATCCTTATGGAAGAGTTACGTCAGATGGTCTTGTATTATGTGATATAGCTGGTGCTTTTTCTTCATCAGGCAAAGCATCCCACGCAGCTTGTGCAGCTTCAACTTCGGCTGTAACTAAAGCTTGTGCTTCTGCCTTAGTTTTAAAAACACCGTTTTTATCAGCTATCCATAAAGCGCCTTTTGGATTATTTCCAACAACCCAGACGTCAGCAGGATAACCTCTTAGAAAAAAGTTTCTTCTATCTTCAGCTGTGAAGAAT
>Ga0209348_1001584_pt1 | contig 10990 bp, 4 predicted proteins | sample ETNvirenome_2_30_FD_184065 | JGI IMG/M metagenome (GOLD analysis project Ga0209348, IMG submission 184065) | Marine viral communities from the Pacific Ocean - ETNP_2_30 (SPAdes) (version 2) | ecosystem: Environmental > Aquatic > Marine > Oceanic | place: Pacific Ocean | collected 2013-06-22 | reverse complement strand
GGTGTAGTAAAATTTTATCTTAATGGTACTTTAAAAGCTACGTCGGGAACTACGCCTTCAACTATGGTTTCTAATAGAGACTTGTATATTGGCGCTTATCGGTCAAATTCGAGCAGTCAGAATTTTCAAGGATATATAGACGATTTTAGAATTCTTGATGGAGTCGCTTTATATACCTCTAACTTCACACCGCCAGCGGCCGCTCTTGGTATTCATCGAATTGATCCAGTATCACTCTATCTTCCCTTCGACAGTGATTTAAATGATGACTCAACGTTTGGTCATAGCGTAACCGCTTCTGGTGATGCAGCCGTTTCATCCACACAATCAAAGTTTGGTGGTAATAGTTTAGCGTTAGATGGCACCGGCGATTATTTAACTATACCAACTAATGATGCTTTTCATTATGGTGATGGCGATTTTACCATCGAAATGTTTGTATATATGAATACAAACTCTAGTGGTGCTTCTCCTATGAATCTTATTAGTAAGTGGGATGATGGTCAGAGATCATGGGCATTTGAATTAGAATCTGGTCCTAATAAACCTAGAATTAGATTTAGTTACGATGGTTCTAATAAGGATGTAGACTCTACATTAAACGCAGACTCAGCACTCACATCAGGTCAATGGCACCATCTGGCTTTTGTTAGAAGTGGGGCAACCCTTACCACATATCTTGATGGTATTGCTGGGTCAAAAACTATTGACTTAGGAACAAATTCACTAGCATCACCAACTAGCTCTGTATATATCGGTCAAAGAGGTAGCGACCGCTATTTCAATGGTTACATCGATGACGTCAGAATTCTTAAAGGTATAGCACGATATACCAAAAACTTTGTTCCACCATCACAAGCGGTTGGTGCTACATTAAGCGGCACGAATGAAACTAATACGACTACAGATTTTACAACGTTGTACTTACCATTTGATAGTGATATTCAAGATGATAGTGCTAAAGAACATAGTATGACAGCAACAGGTGATGCTGCTATTTCATCCACACAAGCAAAGTTTGGTGGTAATAGTTTAGCAACGGATGGAACTGGTGACCGTTTGGAATTTACTTATGATGCTAATTCTTATTTTGGAACTGGTGATTTTACTGTTGAAGCATGGGTTTGGATTACAGGATATAGTGGTGGTTATTACACCGTAGTTTCTTTAGGTCAACCAGGTGCAACAGGCAGTTATCAGCCTAAATTTTTACTTAACGTTGAAAGTTCTGGTAGTAAAGTCAGAAGTATTGTAGGTGGAACATATATCGATCATAGTGATGCAATTAGTGGTTCATTTCCAACAGGGGAGTGGGTGCATTTAGCTGCAACAAGACATAATGGAACTTATAAAACTTTTATCAATGGTGTTTTAAATGGGTCTACTTCAGATAGCACTGACGTAACATCAGATAGTGGTACGTCCACCATTGGAGGAGCAAGTTATGGTGGTGGTAGTGGTACTGCATACTCAAATAACGGTTACATCGATGACCTCAGAATTCTCAATGGGTATGCCAAATACACGGTCGATTTTATTCCCCCAACATCTGCCGTAGGCACAAGTGTTAGCGAAACAGTAAATGACTTGAGTGTACTGTATATGCCATTTGATGCAGATGTAACTACAACAACTGCTTCTGGTAGCACAGTTTTATATTTACCATTTGATTCTGATACAGATGATGATTCAAGTGAATCTCAGTCAGTTACTAACTCTGGTGTGACCATCTCATCAACACAGGCAAAGTTTGGTAGTTATAGCGGTTATTTTAGTGGAGCCGATTATGCTCAAGTCGCTTATGATAGTTCACTTGGAGATGATTTTGTTCAAGGTGACTTCACAATGGAAGCGTTCATTTATCCAGGCAGTTTATCTAGTGAAAGAACTCTCTTATCCAGATGGGATGCCAATGGTAGTCACAGACAATTTGTTCTTAAATTAGGAGAGGTAAGTGGGAATCCCAATCGTGCTTACTTAGTTTTTGAATTTAATAATAATAGTGACACCACCTCCCAGACGTCTGGACTTATGGTCGCACCTAGTCAATGGCAGCACGTGGCTGTGACCCGTGAGTCAAATACTATTCGTCTTTTCATTAATGGTACATTAGCAGCAACAAGAACAAGTATTAGCAATCCACAAACCGTGAATCGATATATTGATATTGGTAGAAGAGAATCAGGAAGCCAAGCAAGACGTTATAACGGTTATATGGATGATGTTAGATTTCACAAAGGAGCAGCATTATACACCTCAAACTTTACTCCTCCAACATCAGCACTTGGTACATCACCAACTATAACAACTTTACGAGGTGGTTTTGAAAACTTAGCAAGAAATAATAATGTAACTAAAAATGGTGATGCTGCTCTTAATACCTCCGTGAAAAAGTTTGGAACTTCTAGTTTATACTTAGACGGTACAGGTGATTATCTTAGTTCATCTGTAGATGCTATTGGAACACAAGACTTCACTATTGAAGCATGGGTATATCCTACGGTCGTAAACACATACCAAACACTTTTTGATAGCAGAGTAGATAATAGCACTAATGGTGGAATGACTTTTCAAATCACTAATGCTGCTAAAATTCAAGTATACGCAGTAACATCAAGTGGTACTACAAATTTTACAACAACCGCAACACTTTCTGCAAATCAGTGGTATCATCTTGCTCTTGTGAGAAAAGGAAAAGGAAGCGATCAAACTGAAATCTTTATTGATGGCACATCTGCTGGTACAACTACGATTGCTGGTGACTTATCTCTAACATCTTTTAATATTGGTAAAACTTTTGATAATTACTATTTCAATGGTTATATCGATGATTATAGAATCATCAAAGGTCATGCAAAGTATACTGCCGCATTCACAGCACCAACATCTGCACATGGTCATGTTTCACTTATAACAGATACATCTTCTTCTGAATCTTATTCTGATACTAAGTTTCTATCAGGTGTGTGGGATATAACTGATGTTCGTGATAAGATGATGCAAAGCACATGGGTTTCTAACGACTCAAGATTACCAAATGGGGCTGGACTACAAGTCCAAGGTGGAACTCATAGATGGTCAGAGGCATCACCGACTCCAACAGTGACTATGAATGTTATTGGTGCTGCTGGTGGTCAGAAAAATCCTGGTTCTGCTAGTTATATGAGAGGTGGTTATTCAACTGGTACTATTGAACTTGCATCTGGAACATCATTAAATATTGTAGTTGGTGGAGGTGGTGGTAGTTCTGGTAGTGGTGGTGGTGGTTACGGTGGAGGCGCGCAAGGTGGCCCTAACTCGGCCGGCGGTGGTGGATATTCTGGTGTATTTGATGGTCCAGTATCACAAGGAAATGCTCTGCTAATCGCTGGTGGCGGTGGCGGTGGTGGCTATGGTGGTTCTCCAAATACTAGTGGAGAGTCACCAGGACCAGGAACTGGTGATGGTGGTGGTGAAGTTGGTGGAAGAGGCACGTCTAACGGAGGCAGCGGTGGAACTGGTTCAAACCATCGTGGTGGTTATGGCGGTACTCAATCTGCTGGTGGTGCTGGCGGTTCATCACCAAGTCCTAATTCGACTAATGACGGTAAAGCTGGTAGCGCACTTCAAGGTGGACGAGGTTCAACAGCGAGCGGTGCCACTGGTGGTGGTGGCGGCGGTGGCTACTTCGGTGGAGGTGGCGGTGCTTGGAAAGGGTCTGATGGCGTCGGTGGTGGCGGCGGTGGATCTGGTTATGTCAATCCATCTGTAACAGGGTCAACCACAGCGGGTGGTGCTAGTGGTAGTTTACCTACCGCACTATCTCCTGGCAATTATGGTATCGGTGGTACTAACTCAAGTGGCAATCATGGTGCTGTAGAGATTATTGACGATAATGGTCCAACTGTCTACACCCATACTAGTGGACTACAAACACATACCGTCGCATAACTTGACAACTAAATAATCTTACTATATAATGTGTATTATTTAACTATGGAGGAATGAATGAAACTTCGTAATACTGCTGGCATTTATTATTTTCAAAAGAAAAAATATCTTGCCGTCGATGATTTTGTAGATGAAGATGTAGCAAAGATTATTACAGAAGAGTATTTGAAAAAAGCAAAACAGGACACTGAGAACGAACTTAATGATTCTCAGTGTCCTGTCAACTCCAAAGCATGGTATGGTCAACCCAAGTGTGAATATGTCATGGTCGATTGTCTTCCCAAGATGGAGGCACTCACAGGACTCAAACTACTTCCAACATACACATATATGAGAGTTTATGGTCCCGGTGAAGAGTTACATTATCACACAGACAGACCTTCTTGTGAGATTAGCGTGACTATCAATCTTGGTCAGAGTGGTGACTTTGATTGGCCTATCTGGTATGCTGACCCTGATGATATTACAGTTCGTATGCCAGTTTCGGTGCCACCTCATAGTGCTATGATGTATCGTGGTTGTGAAGTTCCGCACTGGCGTGAGAAGTTCGAACCACCTAAAGCAGATGATTGGCAAGTCCAACTTTTCTTACATTATGTTAATCGTCAAGGTCCATGCGCTCAGTTTGCTTATGATAGACGAGAGAAACTATTCATCGAACCTATTGGTACAAGTGAGACATATAAAGAGTTACAAAGTATTACAGATGATGATCGTCAATTACGTTTTGAGGTGATTAGTGATGGCTAATACAATTGGTCATGAAGGTGAGATTTTAACAACTACGTTTGAACACAATTGGTACTGGTATTTTGAGAGTCTTTTCTGGCCAGAACAAATTATGCGTATTCGTGAGATTTGTGAAAGAAGGCAAGAAGAAGAAGCACTAACATTTGGTATTGATAAACCAGAGAATGCTAATCATATCATGCGTAAGAATAAAGTATCTTGGCATGATAACGATGAACTGTATAGTATGATGCGACCTGTAATGCAAGAAGTTAATCAGGCATCTGGTTGGAATTACAATATCACAGCAATTGAACCTATGCAGTACACAGTATATTATGGTGATGAAAATCATTATCATTGGCATACTGATACAATTATTAATGACAGAACACTACATCCAGACGCTGACCCTAATCATATTCTAACTGGCACTATCAGAAAGATTAGTTGTAGTGTACAATTAAGTGACCCAAAAGATTATGAAGGTGGTGAGTTTGAACTCTTGTCTGGTATAAATAGACACGATAGCGAATTCACACAAGAAGAACTTAAAGGAGAAGGATATCTAAAGACACAATCTGTACCCTTACCACATTTCAAAGATAAGGGTTCTGCTTTGTTCTTTCCATCTTTCTCCTGGCATCGTGTTAAACCCGTGACAAAGGGTATTCGTAGAGCCCTAGTTGTTTGGTTTCGAGGACCAAAATGGACATAGAAAAAATCTGAAGGAGTAATAAATGCCCAAATATTCTGGTTTCGATCCAATTGAGTCACATAATGTTTTGACTACTAGTACTACAATTGGTGGTACTAGTCATACAGCGACTGGTGGTGAAACAGTATTATATTTACCATTTGATTCAGACATAAATGATGCATCATCATTTAATCATACTATTACCTCTGAAAATGGGGCAGTGTTGTCATCTACACAATCAAAGTTTGGAGGTAGTAGTCTTCGTGTCGATGATGATCCTGAAAGAATTACGGTCACTGATGCTGGTAATTTTAATTTTGGAACTCTAGATTTTACTATCGAGGGTTGGTTCCGCTTTACGGAAAAGACTGGACCTGCTCGCTTGATTCATGGAGGAAATAATTCAAGTAGTCTAGCACCATTTCTATTTTACTTATCCAACGACTCGGTCTATTTTTATTCTAGTAGTGATGGATCTAATTGGAACATTTCTAATAATAAAAGGATCGCCGAAAATCTGTCTACAAACACATGGTATCACCTGGCTGTGACACGAGAAGGTGATACTTTCCGTTGTTTTCAAAACGGCACATTAAAAACGACATTCACAAGTTCATCGGCACTTATGGATGTTGAAGATGGTGCTATTGCTATAGGTGGTAGACCTACTGAACTTCAGAGTTTGAGTGGTTATATTGATGACTTAAGAATCATCAGAGGCCATGCAAAGTATACTGCCGCATTCACAGCACCAACATCTGCGGTTGGTCTTCATAATGGTAATCCTGTATCACTTTACTTACCATTTGATTCAGACGTAAACGATGATTCGAGTCACAGCCACACGGTAACTGCTTCTGGAAGTGCTACCATTTCATCTACACAAGCAAAGTTCGGTGGTAATAGTTTATCTTTAAATGGTACTAGTCAATATCTAACAGTTCCTAATGATAGTCTTTTCAATTTTGGTAGTGAGGATTTCACCATCGAAATGTGGATTTACATGACCTCAAATGCGGGTACGAATGCTGAGGATAGACACGCACTTGTTGCAAGAAGAGCAAGTAGTAGTAATCGTAGTTTTCATGTAGGTATTCAATCAGATGGTGGTATGCAAAAGTTACAGTTTTCACATTCAACCAACGGAACTAATGGTTATCAAGAAAACTACTATACTGATCTTCAATTGAACACCTGGACACATATAGCTATAGTTAGGTCTGGTTCCAAGGTTTATGCTTTCGTTGATGGCATTAAGAATAGGGAAGAACACGATATTAGTACTCATACAATTTATGCAGGAACTTCGGACCTCACTATTGGTTATCGTGGTGAGTCAAGTCAATATTTCCCAGGTTACATCGATGATCTTAGAATCAGTAAAGGTGTAGCAAGGTATACTAAGAGTTTCATTCCACCAAATGCAGCAGTTGGTGCTACACTAAGTGGTGAAAATAAAACCAATACGACTACAGATTTTACATCTCTGTATTTACCATTTGATTCTGATGTTCAAGATGACTCACCACAAAGTCATACAGTAACCGCTTATGGTAACGCAGCCATCTCATCCACACAATCTAAGTTTGGTGGATATAGTCTCTCTCTTGATGGAACAGGTGATTACTTACGAATTTCACCTCCAGGGGAAGATACTAGTACAGAATTTGGTGGTACTGATCTTACAATTGAGGCATGGTTATATCAAAATGATGACACAGGTCATATGATTGTATGTAAAAGAGCTAATAGTGGTCAGTGGGAGACCGGCGCTTGGTTATTTGGTGTTAATACAAATATTGCCGGCAGTAATGATGACGCAGGTAAAGTTCAGTTTTGGGCATATAATTATAATCAGACTTCTAGTCTTTTAGAATTTGACAATGGTTCAGCATTCTATTCTGGTTGGCATCATTTTGCTGTAACTAGGTCTAGCGACGTTTGGATGCTCTTTGTTGACGGCACTAAAGTTGATACTCAAGAGTGGACTGGTTCTATTGGAGACAATGATCTCCCTCTCTTTATTGGTAAAGATAGTTACAATGGTGGTCGATATGAAACAAATGGGTACATTGATGACTTTAGAATTCTTAAAGGATATGCCAAATATACGGGTGACTTCGTTCCTCCTACAACTGCTGTAGGTACAAGTGTTAGTGAAACAGAAAATGACTTGAGTATACTGTATATGCCATTTGATGGTACAGAAACAACTAGTTCCATTTCGTCCAGTCTAACATCTATATACTTGCCATTCGATAGTGATCTAAATGACGACTCAAGTAATAGTCATACGGTAACCGCTTATGGTAACGCAGCCATCTCATCCACACAATCTAAGTTTGGTGGATATAGTTTATATTTAAGTGGTACAGATGATTATTTACAAATCGCTGATAATGCTGCTTTTGAATTTGGAAGTGGAGATTGGACCTTAGAAACTTTCTTTTATCAGAATGATAATACAGGCCATGTTATTGCTCAAAAAAGAAATACAAACGGTACTTGGGGTACTGGTGCTTGGACTTTAGGTGTTAATACAAATTATGGTGTTGGCAATGAGATTGTAGGTAGAATAGAATTCTTTTCAAATGAGTTTAACACCGGAAGTCCTCTTCTTTCATATGAAAAGGGTTCAGCGTTCTCCTCTGGTTGGCACCATTTAGCTCTAACTAGATCCGGCAGCAGCTGGAAATTATTTTTAGATGGCGACGCGGTAGCTAGTGCTACATGGTCAGGAACGATGTCTGACGCTTCCTATCCTCTCACTATTGGTAGGGATACATACGCTGGTGCTGGTCAAAGGGGTTATTTGAATGGTTACTTAGATGATTTTAGAATTATCAAAGGAGCAGCTTTATACACAGAGTCTTTCACTGTTCCAACGTCAGCATTAGGTACTACTGGAACTGCTATCAGTTTTGCGGGTGGTTTTGAAGACTTAGCAAAAAATCATGATGTAACTAAAGAGGGTGATACTGTTCTTAATACTTCAGTGAAAAAGTTTGGAACTTCTAGTGTATACTTTGATGGATCAGGAGATAGAGTATTAGTTAAGCATGGTGGTAATCTTAATCTCTCAGATAACGATTTTACTATTGAAGGATGGTTTTACTTTACTTCCAACCTCAATGCGGGATTTTTTAATGGTGATTCAGGAAGTGCCAATAAGCATCCATGGTTGCTTTATACAACATCAGGAGGTGCAATCCGATTTTATGCAACTAGTGATTATTCAACTTGGGATGTTGCTAGTGCTGCTTCACTTGGAACTGTATCATTAAACACATGGACGCACCTAGCTGTAACACGAGAAGGCGATAAGTTTCGTTGTTTCCAAGATGGCGTACTGAAAAGCACAACAACAAGTTCCTCTAGTTTATATTATAATACTGATAATCAAATAGCTATTGGTGGTAGAAGTGGTACTAATCTTATGGCAGGATATGCTGACGACCTGAGAATCATCAAAGGTAAGGCAGTATATACCGAGGCATTCACACCTCCATCATCTGCACATGGAACGGAGTTATCAGAAAGTACAACAAGTACAGCCACTGATACTAAGGCTCTTAGTTCTACATGGACTATGACAAATGATGGTAGTTCACCAAGGTCATTTATTGATATGCGATCCGACAATACCTGGGCAAACAACGAGCATCTACAATCACAATCTATTCATAGATGGAATCCAGCGAATGGCGGTGAAGGGCCTGGTACTACAGCAACAGGTGGTTCAATAGCAACACCTGGCAATGGTTATAGGTATCATGTATTCACATCTCCTGGCACTTTCCAACTGAGTGCTATTGATGGAGGTAGTCCATCATTGGCAGTTGAATATCTAGTCGTTGCCGGCGGTGGTGGCGGTGGTGGTGACCGTGCCGGCGGTGGTGGTGCTGGTGGTCTTAGAACCAATGAAGACGGTAATCCAAAAGCAGGTTCTGCTATGACAATTGCGACAGGGTCATTTCCAGTCGTAGTTGGTACTGGTGGTTCTGGTGGTGTATATCCATCACCTACTACCTCAGATCAAGGTGGAACATCTTCTTTTAATAGTATTAGTGCTACTGGCGGTGGTACTGCAGGTATCAACAGCGGTGGTGGTTCCGGTGGTTCTGGTGGTGGTGGCACTACACACGGTTTTGGCGGCGGCGGCTCTGGTAATGCGGGTGGGTATACACCTCCAGAGGGTAATGATGGTGGCGCTGGTGGATATCCACGAGGTGGCGGTGGTGGCGGCGGCGCTGGCGCTGCTGGTTCAGATGCGCCCAACCCTAGTGGCGGTAATGGAGGCGCCGGTCATGCTATGCCATCGTTTGCTGGACCTATTCTCTCACCTGTAATTCCTGGCGGTATGGCAACTGCAATTGGACCTACTGGTCTATATGCTGGTGGTGGTGGAGGCGGCGGCCAAGGTTCTGGCACTGGTGGTACTGGTGGTCCTGGCGGTGGTGGCAACGGTGGCACAGCAAATGTACCACCAAGTTCATATAATCCAACCTCTAACGAATATGGTCCTGCTGGCGCACCAGGTGTTGATGGCACTGGCGGCGGTGGTGGTGGTGCTGGTAACTTCCCTGGCACAAACCCCAATATGCGCCCAGGTGGTGATGGTGGTAATGGTGTTGTCATCATCAAATATGCTTACTAATAGAAATATCACTCAATAATGAATCAGGGGAGAATTTCGGTTCTCCCCTTTTTTTATAAATAAAAGACAATAGGAGGTTTCTATGGCACAACCAACATCTAGAGAAGCATACAAACAATATTGTCTTCGCAACCTTGGTTCACCTGTCATTGATGTAAATGTCGATGATGAGCAGTTAGAAGATAGAATTGACGAGGCTTTACAATACTATCGTGACTATCATTATGATGGCACTATTCACGATTATGTCAAGCATCAAATCACTGCTGAAGATATTACGAATCAGTATATCACTATCGGTGAGCATATTCAAGGTATCGTGCGCGTATTTGATATTGACGATACAGGTATTGGTGCATCTAGTTTGTTTAACGTTCGCTATCAGATTCATCTAAACGACCTATACCAATTCTCAAGTGCTACCTACGCACCATATGTAAGTGCGATGACTAATATCGCAACTATGGAAGAAATCTTCGTAGGTAAACAACCGATAGATTTTAATCGTCATGTCAACAAACTTTTCATTCGCATGGCCTGGGATGAACTTACAGTAGGTGAGTTTATTATTATTGAAGTATATCGAACAACAGACCCAGATACACACACGGATGTATGGAATGACAGATGGTTACTTCGCTACGGCACTGCGCTGTTTAAAAGACAGTGGGGTGAGAACCTTTCAAAGTTCGCTGGCGTACAATTACCTGGTGGTATCACGCTTGATGGTCCAAGAATATTGGGAGAAGCACGGGAAGAAATTCAAAGACTTGAAGAAGAAATGATTACAAGTTATAGTCTTCCAGTCCATGATATGACAGGATAATGATATGGCTGTCAACAAATATTTTAATCATTTCAATTATGCGAGAGAGCAAGACCTTGTAGAAGACTTGACTATTGAGTCAATCAAAATCTATGGTCATGATGTAAAGTACGTTCCTCGCACAATCACAGCAAGAGATAATCTATAT
>Ga0209348_1001582_pt1 | contig 10995 bp, 14 predicted proteins | sample ETNvirenome_2_30_FD_184065 | JGI IMG/M metagenome (GOLD analysis project Ga0209348, IMG submission 184065) | Marine viral communities from the Pacific Ocean - ETNP_2_30 (SPAdes) (version 2) | ecosystem: Environmental > Aquatic > Marine > Oceanic | place: Pacific Ocean | collected 2013-06-22 | reverse complement strand
GTTGTCTTTGTACTCCACCTGCACCCATTAGTTGTTGTAGATCTGCTTGTGCCATTTGTTGTTGACCTGCACCTAAAGCACCCAGTTGTTGTCCTGCTGCTAATCCAACCTGTTGTTGTCTTTGTGCCGCTCCTAATGCTGTGTTAAAACCTTGTGCTTGAGCTTGACCCATAGCTGATAAAGCTCTGCCTTGTAGTTCTGCTTGTTGTACACCTTCTCTTCCACCACCAAATGCACCTGCACCGATTGCTTGTGCACCTAATTGATTTTGCATTATTTGAGCTTGTCTTCCTATTTCTCCTGTTACATAAGATTGATATGGATTTAGAAATTGTTGAATCTGTTGCGCACCTATAGGAGCTGCTGCCTGTTGTATTTGTTGTATACCTTGTTGAACTGTGCCTGCACCAACACCTGTTCGTGCTGCTTGTTGAAATCCTAATTGCTCTAATGCACTTGGACCTGCAGCTTGTATATCTGGAAGATCAATTGGTTTTTGCGCGACCTGTCTCGCGATGTCCATCAACTCTATTTTTCGTTCTTCTATACCAGGTGCTTCTCTTACAAACGTTGTTTGTGAAGCTGGTGCTGATGGTGCAGATGACCTTCCTCCTCCAAAAAAACTCATATTATATCCATTTCTCTAGTTGCACGTGTTTCTTCTGCCATCCCCATTTCTTTGAAACTTTTTCCCAACCTGGTCTAGCCATGATACACATTCGTTTACATTTATTTAATTTTGCAAAGTTAGTTATTTCTTTTACTAAATTGTCTTCCCATAATTCTCTTCTTTTACCTGTACATATTATTATTTCATACTGAGAGTAGTTTGGAAGCTCTGCTATTCTACCAACACAAACACCAAAAACTTTATTCTCTTCTTGTTCATCAGAACCAAACATTATCCAACATTGTAATGTATCTTTTTTTAATTCATCAAAAAACCATTTTGAATCTGCATATTTACCAGAAAATGCTAAAGCCTCAGCAATCATAAACTCCATCAAAGGCCAAAATCTGTCAATGTCTTTTGGCTCTATTGGTAGTACATTTACTAACGGTTTAATTCGTTTTTGTGCTGTCGCCATACTTATCCTTCAATAAATCAAATACACGCTTGTATCTTTTTTGTTGTTCGTAAAAGTATTGGGCACCTTTTTCTCTCATGTCTTTCATGCTGTTTGGGTTTGCTCCAGCTATGATTCCAGCACCTAATACTCCATCTGCTCTTGTTACAAACTCTCCGTCTGCTAATTGAGCTAACATTGTATCCTCGTCCTTATCACCTGCACCTGATCCGTCCTCTATATAACCATGTGCACGCACATAATTATTTGCATCGTTTTCATCATGTTCAAGTTTTGATGGTAAATAATTTATACCACCTTCATTAAATTTTCTTATCTCTGCTAATCCACCTGTTCTTAATCTTGTTTTCTCCATAGCGTAAGGTCCAACTCTCATACTTCCTTGATTCTTTGGATCTGCCTCTGGTATGTAAACTTTTTCGTATTGTTTTTCTTGTCCTGTTTGTGGATCTATATATGTGTATCCAGGTCTTTGTGCTGCAAAGTCTGCGTAAGCAACATTGTAAGTTGGTTGATAAATGTCCGTTGGCCCTTGATCAAAAGCACCCATTGCTAAAGGTATACCAGCTGCAAGTGCAGAAATTTTTAAAGGATCATAATCACCATCTTTTTTTCTTAACAATAAATCCGAAATTGATCTTTTACTTGCTTCTTCTTCTATTTTTTTCTTAGCTAATTGTTGACTAGTCATTCCATACTCAGACATTGACATATCAGGTGCCATTGGATTCGGAACTCCTGCACCAATTCCAGGAATAGCTCTTATACCTGGTAACTGTGTAAACGTTGGAACCGTTGTACCAAACCCAGCTGTTTTAACACCAGGAACATAAGATCCTAAGTTATAACCTAAAGCAGCACCTGTTGCTGTATTTAGTAACCTATTTATTCCGCTAATACCCTGATCTTTTGAATCTTTGTAGCCTCTGTAACCACCGTAGGCTGCCATTGCATAGGGTAAGAATTGTAACATTTAAATATTTTCTCCTTTAGATCTAAAAGGCTAATATTACCATTTTACTTGTCCTTTATCAACTCATCGCCAAATCTACCTGTATAGGTATGTTCTCCTACATGGCTTATCTCATCGTCAACATAGGCATAGCATTTACCACCAGTAGCTTTCCAAATCTTACAAAAGGCAAAATCTTCACCCATATAAGTCTTATCTTCTGGGTCATGTAAAGTATCAAAGAAGTTCCACAACTCCTTTGTTTTCTGTAGTTTGCCATTAATTAGTGTATCTTGATATATCTCTTTATCTGGGTAGTGTTTCTTCATCTTTTCAAAAACTTCCCTTTTAATCAACATAAATCCAGTTGGTGAATGAGTAACCTCAATACAGTGTTTTTCAATCTTTATATCGTTTGCATCAGGAACACGCATGGGGAACCTGTAGAAGGCTTTTGTTTTTAAGTCTTCAGCAGTTTTTATCCTGCCCTCTTTTATTACCTCAAAGCCTTTATCCCAACACATATCTTTTAATGGGTATGGTACAGATATTACATCTTTATCTGCGTCTAATAAATGTTGTAAACTATGTGGTTTAAATGCAATGTCTGCGTCAATAAATAATAAGTGAGTGCACTTAGTTTGTAAAAAAGCAGACACACATAAATTTCTACCTTGTGTGACTAATGATGATTTAAATAGTTGAAACATTAAATTTATTTTGTTGTGCCAGCAATACTTTTGTAATTCTAACACAGATTGTGTATAATGAATTGATACCTCTGAATGACAGGGTGTTCCTACAAATACTGAATATTTAAAAGTATTTGTTTTCTTTTCATCTTTGTTAAACCATATCGGTTCATGATTTTGCATTTAAAACTCCTTCTAAAAAGTTTATCCATTCCATTTTTCTTTTATTCCAAGAATAAAATTTTTTATAAAACTCTTGTTGCATTTGAAGGTGTTCTTGACATCTATCGTGATGTAAATAATCGACCACAGAATCAATCGCATATGCAAAACATTCAGACATATTTTTGTAGTTTGTATCATATTGAACATATACAGGCCATTCAGAACAAGTTTCAAACAAAGCACCGTAGTTAGTGGTAATCATGTGTAGTCCTGCACCTAAAGCTTCAATAGCAGATATGCAAGATGTTTCTTCCCAGTTATTGCTATATGGAAATATTTGATAGTTAGTTATGTGTTTACATATATAATCATTACTGTGCCAACCTCTATAATTTACATTTTTTAATTCAGCTGCTTGAGCATATAAAGGTTTATAAACATCATCGTTAGCATCCATAAACTGATTGCCATAAATTTTGGTTGAAGAAAATACATCTAAAGTGATGTTATCGTTTTTCAATAATTGCATAGCACCTAATATGATATTTAATCCTCTCCAGGGAGTCGGGTGAAAGATCATCTTAATAGGATCACCCTTTTTAAATATTTTTCTTTCTGGAAAATTTTCTATTGCATTTTTAATGACTGTGCATCTTTCAGTAGGGACTTTGTATACCATTCGAAATTTCTCGTAACACCAATGTGAGTTGAATACATACCAATCATATTTTTTGTGATTGTCTTTATTTTTAAACCAAGGTGCAAGATTTGGTTGATCATAAGAATTTTGCTGCCAAAGAATATTTATTTTGTCTTTTGCTAACGGTATCTTTTCAGGAACTGAGGTAGTTATTTGAAAATTGTTAAGGAGTTTTGAGTCAACATGTTTTTCAAGAAGTTTAACTTGTAATTCTGTACCACCAATAGGATTCATTATTTGGTTTTACCAAAAACTTGAAGAGATGCAACCTCAATTGCTACGTCTTGTTGAAGATCATCCACAGTAGTGTCAGTATTGGAATCAGCAACATCAGAATCAAAATGAGCTTTACTATCATAAACTTGTCCTGTTCTTTTATTTTTTACAGTTTCTACAACCTTTGCTTTGTAAACAGGTACTTTTTTTCCGTTTATAATTTCATAATTTTTATCGTCTTCCGCCATGATTAGCCCGCCCTTGTTTATTATAAGGTTTATAACTTCTTTTCTCTGACTTTGAAAGTCTTTTCTTATGACGACCAGGACGCTTCTTAGGTTTTGGTCTTGGTACGTAATGAATAAATTTTTGCCTAGCCATTTTCTTGCGATCTGTCTATAAGTGCATAACTAATTACACCAGTCACTACGTTACTTACACTAGCCTCAGCAGTTATTGAATCCCCTGCTTCTAAATTTAAAACACCACTTACAGCGTTATCTGAACTATCAGATGTCATTGTTTTTTGATAAAATTGGAATGTCGTGCCATCATTTATTGCAGCTTTTACTGCAACATCAGAGCCATGATCATTCGCGATCAATACACTTTTGACTATTGCAACACCACTCGTTGGGCAAGTAAATAAAGTTTTTACACTTGTAGTATCTAATGAGAAACCTTCGTTTTTATATTGTATTGTCATTGCATGAAAAAGTTAAAAGCTTGTTGTTCATTTTTTAAATCTTCTTGAAAAGAAGTGTTTAGTTGAGTTTTTACTGTATCTAAAGATTGTATAATCTGTCTTTGATTTTCAGACTCATATTTTTCTTTTGGTTCAGGAATGTAAACAGTTATTTTAGCCATTAGTAATTATGAAGCCCTCCTGCGCCTGAAGTTTGTTGTGGTGCTGAATATGATTGTGCTGGAGCTGAAGGTGCCGATCTACTTCCAATATTACCTCTTGCTGCATCTTGATTACTTACATTTGAAGATGGCCTCATAGCCATTTCTTGTTGTAATACATTTGCCGCTAACATGTTTTCTGCTGCAGCTAGGTTTCTTGCATCTATACCACCATATTTTTTAGCGTCTAAATAATCCATTAAGTTTTTAGATCTTGCAAAATCTGTTGATTGTATTCTATCATTTATATCTCTCAAACCACCCATCATCATAGACCCAATACTTAAAGGGTTGATTAAACCTAATCCCATATTAGATGATAGTTTGTTCATAACTAACTTTTTGCCCATACTTGTTGCTGCATTATTAACAATGCCTGTTATTCCACTACTGTCGTTAGCTTGTGCAGGCATTTGACTCATTACAAAGTCTCTGTATGTCGCAAAGTCTGGATAAGTCGCTTGTAAAGCTCTGTTAGTGCTATATTCTCGAAAAAGTGCTTCTTCGTTCATTATCTCATACCGTCTTGTTGTACATCTGCTCTAAATGTTCCGAACCTCCAATTGTCATTCAACGCAGAGTTTTCTATTTTAATATTTGCAAGTCTACCTCGCACCCTTGTATCTATTTTTGATGTAGCAGAATTTACAACAAATGATATTGTAGTAGTATTACCTGCAATAGGAAAGTCTTTAGTGCCAAGGGTTATTGAAACATTACCTGATAAATTTTTAAAATCTGGTAAAAATCTTCTTATGTTTAAAAGAAATTGGCCATCACCCTCTACAGGTAAATCAAAGTCTCCAGATTGCACAAAACAACTTATAGCCTCTTCTGTTCCATTAAGGTTAATTTTATTTACACCTCTTTCATGTTCAAAATAAGTGGTTGATCCAAATTTATTTGTTACACCTTGTATTGTTGGAAACTCAGGCACAGTGGTTGCGTCATACTCTGTAGCATAAGGATTTGCATAAGTAACAGAGTCTGCATAGGTTGTTCTTGCCAATGACATTGTTGACCAAATATTTTCTACATAATTATAAGTAACAGATCTGTCTACTTGCACAGATGGACCAGTGGTCGGTGTGCCTTTTGGATAAAACCATATTATCTCATTATATAAAGAATTATGTGCACCAAATACAATTTGGTTTGATGCATAATTTATTCCGATATTATCTCCATCTGTTGTGAATACAAAATCTTCTACTAATGACGGTAGAAGTTTTACTGTACCATCAAACACAAAGAAACCACCTGAGTTGCCCATCCAAAAAACTTTACCATCTGCATATACAGCAGCGTGTGGACCTATACATCCACAGTTAGTACCAACTTGTCTGATTGAGAAAGTAAATGGAGGGCCTACAAACTGCATTGTATAAGCTGCTTGATCAGTCAAAATTAATACATAGTCTTTACCATTTACAGCTGCAACTATTGTGTTTCCGGTGTCCAGTCTAAATGTTCCTGCAGTATTTGTAGATGTAGGATTATATAAATTAAAGTTTTCTTGATCGCTAAATCTTATAAACATTGGATCTTGTGAAGTATTATCACCCACAGTTGTCTCTGTTCCAAAATGAATAAAATGTCTATCCCTGTCTGAAACAATAGTAGAAACAGATTTTGTAGGAGCATTTGCCATTTCCGTACATCTATTGTTTAAAGGATTACTTACTCTTGGATCCCAAGTAAATGTTTTACCATTACGTATTGTTGCTGTTAGTATCGCACCAAAATTATCTAATGACCAGTTACCTGGATCAAGTATAACTGATGATGTAGTAGTTTGTTGTCCCCACCCTATGAAGTTTGTTATTTCTGTTACCGTTGATCCATCACTATGAGCTGCTGTAGAAGTACCTTGTGCACCTCTTGTAATTCCTGTTAGATCATTTGAACTTACTCCTGTGTACGTAATTATTTCTTGATCAACTAAAATTGTTCCACCTGTACCAGAAAAACCTGTTGCACTTGTTAGTGTTATACTTGTTCCAGAACCACCTGTACCATTTGTATCATTTAATAATGCGCCATTTAAGGTAGTCGTTTGAGCACCTGATACGTTACCGCCCCAAGTTCCTGTACCCCAACCATAACCATAGGTTTGAATTGTTGGTCCTATTTCTACATAAGCTCTGATTGTTGCAGAACCAGCAGTAGTCATACCTGTTCCCGTTTCATTAGATGCCATTGTAATTGTAAAAGTATCTGCTGCAGCAGTGATGACTTCAAAAGTTTGGTCAGTAAAATTTGCTGTGGTAAAACTTGTTGCTCCACCTCCTGGTAAAGTAACAGACTCAAATAAAAAATAATCACCAGACACTAAACCATGTGCAGTTTTGTTTACTGTTACCGTTGATTGTCCATTTACAGAAGTAAATGTAGCACCAGTTAATCCTGTCTCTAGCGGAGTAACATCATAAAAAGCATCTTCATAATAAATTAATAAAACTTTTGATGTCCCAATAGCGGCATACTTTCTACCTTGTAAATCAGTCCAAGTATGTTGAGCACGTGCAGGACCTGCAATAGTTTTTTGTCCAATAGCTGCAAAACCACCAATCTTTTCTGGTTGTGCATATCTAAATCTAACAAAATCACCATCTATCCATCTACCTTCAGCTCCTGATGGTGTATCTGTTTTATCGAAACCTGGTAATAATTTTACATTTGTAAGAGGCATACGGTATTTTACACCATGTTAAAGCTTCTTCCAAGTCGTTGGAGATGGCATGTTATGCTCTGATTTAACACCTTTTCTCATCGTTAAAAGAACATCTCCTGATATAGATATACGTGGATTTTCTTTTTCATTCATTCCTGTTTCATGGAAAAGCATTGATGGAAACACAACAATATTACCAGTCTTTGCAGGGTATTCTGCTTTTGCATAATTTATCTCATTCCATTTTTTAAAATATGGATCTCTTTTTGGTATGTTTAGACCAACCTTATGCGCTTCATCGTCAATAAAAAATAAATTGCCTTGGTTATCTGCCTCAACATAATACACAAAACTAAAATGACTTGTCATATGTCTATGGTAAGAAATGAATTGATCTTTAGTAGAATATGTAGCCCATGATTTTGTTATATATATTTCAAACAGTTCAAGATCGTAGTGTTGCCCATGAAGTGCTGCTATTATGGTTTGTGTGATTTCATTATATAATTTATTAAATCTATTATCTAAATGAAGATTGTCATCAATGGATTGTAAATCTTTTGCTTTTATGTCCGTTGTCCGTGCATATTGAGAGTTTGTTGCAGTAACATCTTTTTTTAATATTGGTAAAATTTCTTTGTTTATTTCTTCATAATTTTGAATTTGTGAAATATAAATTGGGTAACCAAACCATTTTGAAATGTTAGTCATTTAATGTGCCTTTAGTGTCAAACCACATATAACTATTTACCTTAGATAGTAAGTTTTCCATATCTTTATCTTTTACAACGTACACAAGAGTTTCAGTGCAATAGTCTTTTATAGCTTCGTATCGGTGATGTCCATCTAAAAGTGTTTTGTTATTATGTATGACTAATGGACATAGTAAACCATCTTCTTGAATTTCAACTTTAAGTTGGTTAATAAGCTCAATATTTAGATTTGTTTGTCTTGGTTTTATTGAATTTAATTTTATTTTTTGTAATAAAGTATGAAATATTATTTTTTGTGGTGTAACAAACACTACAAGATTTTTAAAAATCTATAAACTATTTCACCGCTTCCACCATTGGCACCATTAGTAGAACCACCACTTACTTGAGCTGCTCCACCTCCACCGCCTGAACCTCTTGTTCCTGGTGTACCGTTTGTACCAGATCCACTTGATGACCCCCCTGCACCTCCAGAAATTCCACCGTCATATGAATTAGCTCCTGCAAATCCTGATATTCTACAGTTATCTCCACTACAATTACCAGATCCTGAAATACTTCCTGTTGCACCGTTACCACTATCATTAAACGTTCCTGCTGGTCCTGATGTATTTGTGTTAACATTTTTTGTGAGACCATCTGAGTCTCTAAAAGTTCCTGTGCTAACACTTGAACTCACTGTTACAGATCCAGGTGTTCCTGCTGTATTAGATCTTAAAGGTCCTTGAACACCACCACCTGTACCACTAGATCCTCCTCCACCTGTTAATGTAAACAAAGATCCCGCAGAAGATCCATCTAAAGTTGTAGTTCCACCATTACTTGCAGTTACATTGAATCCTTTTCCAGCACCTGAACCTGCTGAACCAATAGAGTAAGTCATTGTCTCGCCACCAGTAACTGTGAATATTTTGTCAGAAACGTAAGCACCTGAACCTCCACCAGCTCCTGCTGACTCTCCACCTGCTTTATCATAATCTGCTCCACCAACTGCACCACCTCCTCCTCCAACTGCTGCTTGGATATGAATGGCGTTTGCATTACTTGGAACAGAAAAAGTTCCTGATCCTGATGATAAAGTAACAAATGATGTAGCTTCAAAGGCAGTAAAAACTAATTTGTAAGTGCCACCTACATTAGCATAAGCTTCATTAACTTCTTGATAAGTTCCACTTACATTCACAAATATTTGATTAGCTTGTTGAAAGGCACTGGAGTTTCTAACATAAGTCTCAGCCATTTAAACTCCTATGAATATACGAACCAAAGGTCTCCGTCAGATCCTCCTGCTGGAGTAACATTAGTTGTAATTGTAAATTTTCTTTCTAGTTTATCTGCTGTAATTGCGTTGTTTGTAATTTTTACAGTTGAAATAACACCATCAGAAATTTTAGATGTAACAATTTGATTATCTGATATTTTTGCAGTAGTAATTTGATTGTCAGAAATTTTAGCTGTAGTCACTGCGTTATCTGCAAGAGATGCAGTAGCTACTAATCCACCAAGAGTGCTAAGGTCAATTCTATTCATATTAGTACCATCTGAATAAGCTAAATGTACTTTACTCATATCCATCTGAAATCCTGAACCACTTGCAGTTTTAAAAGTTATTGTGCTAGTATTATGTGTTGTACGATCATCAAGAATGTACATTTTTTCTATTGAGTTAGGAACGGTGACAGTTGTATCTCCAGTTAATGATCCACCAAAAGCTAAAACCATATTTCTTGCTTGAGATATAGATCCATCATCCATTGTCAAACCAATGGTTGTGGTTGTAACACTTATTGATTCGTAACCAGCAATTGCTTGTTGTACTAAATTAAGGTTTGTATTTGTTTTTGTTCCCCATGTACCAGCGTTTTCACCGGTAGCCATTAGTTCAAGTTTTAAATCTGTCGAAAATGTAGATGCCATATTTGTATTATAATCCTATTATGCTGCAATATCAACTTCAACCCAAGTATTGCTTACTCCTGGATCTACGTTAGACCATGCGATAGTTCCTGTATTTCCTTCACTTATTGTTAATTGTTGACCAGTTACATCTACAGGTGTGTTTAGATCAACTGTTACTGAGTTTATAGCTGTAGTCATGGTTGTCAAACCAGTAACTGCAACTGTTACATCAATAGAGACACTTTCCTCACCATCAGATATTGTTAATAAATTAGTTGTTACACTTACATTAGCATCTCCAGTCATTGATAATGTGCCTGCAGAAGCAGTTAAATCTACACCGCTGACATCGACTGTAAACACAGCATCTGCTGTGCCAACTGCTGTTGTAGCCGTTACACCTGAAGGTGTGGCTAATCCATCTGCAGTAACACTTAATGTTCCAACTGATGTTTCTAATTCATTTTCACCTTGAAGAATAACTCCTGTAGCATCTGCTTGAATAGAATAAGGACCAATGTTAAATGTAAGATCTTGACCTGTAGGAATTACATCTGGATCAACTTGTATTGCACCAAGATTTGTTGAAGCGGTAACACCTGTTAATTGTATTGTAGGATTTTGAATTGCAGTAATTGATACTGAACCTACTGCAGACGTAAGTTGTATACCTGATAATGCAACATTGACATTAGTGCCTCCAAGTGAAGCAATAGGTGATTGTGCAATTGCTGTAATTCCTAACATATCTCTCCAATAAGCGTGAGGGGTTGGTGAATGAGGTGGTAAACCCCCCACACGCAGAGATTATATCATCTCTTAAACCAAGAGGGAAGTCCTAGATGAAGGCGTTTGTCAAACATATTATCTTTTGCACCAGGTGTTTTACGATTATTGTAATGTAAAAACACTTGTACGCATTCTTTACCTTTAAATTTTTCTCTCCAATGTTCTAACTCACAGCCAGAATAGACCAACATATCTCCAGGT
>Ga0209348_1001580_pt1 | contig 11000 bp, 11 predicted proteins | sample ETNvirenome_2_30_FD_184065 | JGI IMG/M metagenome (GOLD analysis project Ga0209348, IMG submission 184065) | Marine viral communities from the Pacific Ocean - ETNP_2_30 (SPAdes) (version 2) | ecosystem: Environmental > Aquatic > Marine > Oceanic | place: Pacific Ocean | collected 2013-06-22 | reverse complement strand
TAAACGTGCTGGCCACAAAGAATTTGTTGCACTTTCTAGAAAAGTAAAACGTTATTTTTATTTAAACGGGTATATAAAATCACAGAATAACCCAGCCCTTGTGTTAGAATACATCAAAATAATTTTTGAAACACAAGATTATAGATGCACACATGATCTCCCAACTTCTGGTGATCAAGTTTCTGCTACTTGGAATGCACCCGGAAGCAATTTTAACAACTGGAGAACTGCTGATGTAGTTTATGAAGTTGACCATACATTGCCGGTAAATTCAGGAGGAGATAACTCGCTGGAAAATTTGCAGTTCCTTTCTGGTAATGCAAATAGATTTAAAAAGTGTTCTATGACATACGACTACTATCTCAGAAGAATAGATGTCACCAAAGCAGAGAAAGAAAGAATTGCATCTGTTTTAAAAAAGAAGCACGAGCTCTTTAGTTCACAAAAGTGGCTTGACTTTAAAAAGAAGCTTGAAGAATATGAAAAAACCCCTTGACAAACAAGGGGTTTTGTGTTATAATGTAAATAATCTCGGAGGATTAATATGAAATTTGTAAACTTACACGCACACAGCGGTGTGGGCTCGCCCTTTGATGGGTTTGGCTATCCGCAAGAACACATGGACTTCGCATACGAAAATGGTTGCGAAGCACTTGCATTGACCGACCATGGTAACATGAACGGCTTTGCTTATCAAGTCCTGCATGCTAGAAAGATGAAAGCAGCAGGCAAGAATTTTAAACCTATATTTGGAGTCGAGGCTTACTTCATCCCGTCAGTTGACGAATGGAAAGTCAAGATCGAAGAACACCGTCAAGATAAAAAGAAAGCCAAGCAGATTGATGCTGGTCGTTCTGGTACAAACATTGAAGCTGACGGTGAGTCCAAAGGTCTATCTAAGTCAGACATCAACAGGACACGCCATTTAGTGCTCGTTGCTATGAACCAGACTGGGCTCAACAACATCTTCAAGATGGTCTCAGAGTCATACAACGGAGATTACTTCTATCGTAAGCCTCGTATTGATTATGGCCTATTATCCAAATACAATGAGGGCGTTATCGCTATGTCTGCTTGTCTCGGTGGTGTCTATGCTGGATGCTACTGGCAGGAGCGAGAGAACGGCGATGAAGCTGTGATGGAATGTATGCGAGAACAAACTCGCAAGATGCAAGCGATCTTCGGTGATCGTTGGTACGGTGAACTCCAGTGGAATGCTGTGCCTGAACAACATGAACTCAATCAATACATCATTCGTATTGCTAAAGAGTTCGACCTCAAGCTTGTATCAACCGCTGACTCTCACTATCCAAACCCTGACGCTTGGAAAGATCGAGAACTATATAAGCGACTTGGTTGGATTGGAAAAGGAAAGCCCGAATGGCTTGACATGAACATTCCAACTGACGTTCAAGAGATGGAGTACGAACTGTATCCTAAGAACGGATTTCAAATGTGGGAAGCTTACTGTGAGTATTCCGAAGCATGCGATCAAGAGTATGACGATGCTTTGGTGGAACAGTCTATTGAGGAGTCGTATCACATCGCCATGGAGCGATGCGAAGACTTCTTGCCGGACACCACAGTTCGTCTTCCTGACTTTGTCGTCCCGGCAGGATACGAGGAAGATTCCTATCTTGAACGTCTCGCTTCAAAGGGATTATTCTCTCTACTCAAAGAACAAGGACTAACCCAGAAGCAGACTAGGTCTAAATCATTAGTCTATGAGTACGAGCAAAGACTACAGCATGAGCTCAAGGTAATAGCAGATCGTGGCTTTTCAAAATACTTTCTAACTATGAAAGCAATATCGGATAAAACAAATGAAGTACAATTATCAGGCCCTGGTAGGGGTTCTGCGGCTGGTTCTCTTGTCGCTTATGCTTTGGGTATTACTCAAATTGATCCAATTAAGTATGGACTTTTATTCTCTCGTTTCCTTAGATCGGATGCTACTGATTATCCTGACATTGATTACGATGTATCCGATCCTATGGTGCTTAAAGATATTCTGATCGATCAGTGGGGTGATTCAACCGTTGTTCCTATTTCCAACTGGAACACACTTCAGCTTCGTTCCCTGATCAAAGACATTTCTAAGTTCTATGAGATTGAGTTTCGTGAGGTAAACAATGTCACCAGTAAGATGTTGGCCGAAGCCACACCAATCGCCAAGAAGAAGCACGGTATCAAAGCAGGAGTTTACACTCCAACGTTTGATGAGGTCGTAGAGTTCTCCGAAACACTACAGGATTTCTTTAGAAAATATCCTGATGTTGAGACACACGTTAAGGCATTGCATGGTTCATACAGGTCGTGCTCTAGACACGCCGGTGGAGTTGTAATCGGTGAACAATTAGACAACTTTATGCCCTTGATCTCTTCTAAGGGGGTAAGACAAACCCCTTGGTCTGAAGGTCAAAATGTTCGTCAATTAGAACCCATGGGGTTCATTAAATTTGATATCCTTGGGTTATCTACGTTGCGAATGATTGAAGAGTGTGTAACAAAGATTCTTCGTCGTCACCATGATGTTGAGAATCCAACGTTTGATCAGGTCAAGTCGTTCTATGATCAGAACCTACATCCAGACAAGATAGATTTGGACAATCAAAAGGTATACAAAGACATCTTTGAGAAAGCAAAATGGGTGGGTATTTTCCAGTTTACTGAGGGCGGTGCTCAAACATTTGCCAAACAGGTGAAGCCGAAGTCCATCATTGACCTTGCAGCTATCACTTCTATCTATCGTCCCGGCCCTCTATCGGCTGGCGTGGACAAAGACTATGTTGATGCAATCAACGACCCGACCAGCATAAAGTATCTTCATCCCATAATTGAAGAGGTAACATCGGAGACTTATGGGTTTCTTATTTTTCAAGAACAGATTGCTATGCTGGCTTACCGACTTGGTGATGGTATCACTATGGACGAAGCCAACTTGCTTCGTAAGATCTTAACCAAGAAAGGAACAGGCAAGGGGCATGAAGTGAAAGAAGCAATCTTTGATAAGTTCTTACTTGGCTGCATAGACAAGGGTATAAAAGAAAGAGACGCTCGTAAGCTTTGGCAAACGTTTGAATACTTTTCCGGCTATGGCTTCAACAAATCCCATGCGGTATCGTACTCGGTCATCTCCTATCAGTGTGCGTGGTTATGTCACCATTACCCTGTAGAGTGGATGGCTTCGTTCCTTGACAAGGAACCGGAGTCTCGTAAAGAGAAGGCTATCAACCTTGCAAAGCAGCATGGATATGAAATCAAACCGCTCAATGTTAACTACTCTGAGGATACTTGGAAGATAGAAGGCGAGGATACATTGGTTGCACCCTTAACAACAATCAAAGGTTTGGGTGATTCTGCATTCGAACAGATAGTGTTACACAGACCATTCAATACCATAGAAGAAATGCTGTTTCATCCGGAGGTCAAATACAACAAGCTTAACAAGAAAGCATTTGATGTTCTTTGTCGTGCCGGTGCTATGAATGATTTGATCGACGAAAGATTCACAGGTGACAGACACTTTTGGTCTGCCGTTGCGGTTGATAAACCGAGAACCAAAAAGAAACTAGATGAAAACATAGAGACCTATAGGCCCGAAGGTTCGTTCACTGAAGAGGAAAAGATTGAATTTGTGGCAGACTTGACTGGTATCTTTCCACTTTCTCAAGTTATCTCGCACGAGGTTCAAAGAAAGTTAGATGCTAAGTGTGTCCCTCCGATCTCAGACTTTGATAGTGATTTGACAATTTGCTGGTGCATACCTAGATCCGTCACAAAGAAAAAGTCAAGAAACGGAAAAGACTTTTATGTTGTAAAGGTAATAGATTCTAACTCTGTGGAAACACAAATTAGATGTTGGTCAATCAATCCAAGCAAAGACAAACTGCACATTAATAGGCCCTATGTGCTAAAGCCATCTTACAACTCTACTTGGGGCTTTTCAACCTACGGACCTGTAAATAATTCGTGGAAATTATTAGGTTGAGCTTGACAATAACATACGAATATGTTATATTATGTTTAAGCAAAAAGGAGTTTTTGTGAAGGTCGGAGATTTAGTCAAAGTTATTGGCTACCCTGAAGGGTTCAGCCTAGAGGATAACATTGGCTTGGTCACTGCAATTATACCCGCTCACAGAGGAAACCTCGTGCAGTTTCTAATGTTGGGTATGTATCACATAATGCGCGAATCACATTTGGAGGTAATAAATGAAAGTGAAAATAAAGAAGCTTAGCCCCGACGCTAAGATACCAAGATACGCAAAGCCCGGAGATGCCTGTATGGATCTTTATGCTGTAAGCCACACTGTTGATAAATTTGGCAACCAAGTGTATGACACACAGATAGCAATGGAGATACCAGAGGGTCACGTTGGCCTTATCTTTCCTAGATCATCTATCTCAAAGACAACTGGTATGTCGCTTAGGAATGCTGTCGGAGTTATCGACTCAGGATACAGAGGACCAATAATTCTTAAGTTCGCCTCGCCATTAGGCGCAGGCGTTTACCTAGCTGGCGATAGAGTTGGACAAATTATGATCTTACCCTATCCGGAAATAGAGTTTGTTGAAGCAAGCAAACTGTCTGATTCTGACCGAGGCACTGGCGGTTTCGGATCAACAGGACAAAAATAATGGAGGATACAATGAGTATAGATAAATTTATAAACAAGAGTTTTACTTTTCAAGACTTAGTTGATGAGTTTAAACCAAGTCTAACATCAAAATATACATTGGCAAGAGTAGTTCTGAAAGGCATTCAAAATTACTTTCCGTCAATCTATTCAAATGGGAGAGTAAATCATTTTTGGTTTCAAGAAATGTTATCTTTTGTGACCAACGGTGCCTTCGTGTCAGGCGGACAAGGTAATGGACTACCTGATCTCTGGACAAACATCAACAATCAATCAAACAAAAGAACAGAGGTTAAAGGAATGACTGAAGCTGAGCTTGTTAACAACAAACCACTCAGAGTAGCAGCATCAAAGTTCTTCGCTTCTAACGGTGGAATGACCGAGATCAAAAAACTACCAACAACAGAGCAGATTGCTGAGCACGTGATGGCAGCATCGTATAGTGACGATTATTATCTACTATCAGAAACTTGTGGTCTTTCAAAAAACCTTGAAGATGTTAACATTATTTTCGTTAAAACAGAATTGTTGAAAAATTGTCTGATTAAACAAATCGGCTCTCACAGCTATGTAGACGCTAGTGGCGGAAAGAGAAAAATGAAAATCGACACTCCTGCTAAATACGTGGACATGCAAAAATTAAAACAAATGGTGGAGAAATACAATGCAGAATAAAGTTACTAAAGGACATAAGAATAAAAAGTCTTACGCAAACAAAAGAACAACAGGGAAGGAACAGTACTATACAAACCCAGAGGTAGTGGACACTTGTCTAACAGAAGTTACTAAACACATCTCTTTAACAGACAGAAGAATATTAGAACCTTGTGGTGGCACCGGTGAGTTTATCAAAGGACTTCAAAGACTCGGAATACCAGATGAGAAAATAATCTCTTTTGACATAGAACCCAAACATCCAATGGTGGTAAAGCAAAACTATCTGGACGATGATTTGGTTCTCGAAGAAGGGCTCATTTCAATTACCAACCCTCCATTTGGTCGCGCAAGTTCGCTCGCCAAAAAATTCTTCAACAAAGCAGCTAATCATTGTGATTACATTTGTTACCTTGTTCCCAAAGCATGGAGAAAGTGGTCGACTTGGAACTCAATTGATAAAAGGTTTCACCTAATCGCAGACATTGAAATGCCACAGAATTGCTTTTACTTACCAGAAGAAGAAGAAACAAAGAAGGGAGTGCTCAACACCGTCTTTCAGATTTGGGAAAAGAGAAAAGAACTTAGAAGGAAGATTGTAATTCCCGACCATGGTTTGATTGAAAAGATCGTCCCGGTTATTGAAAATGGCAAAAAAGTAATCAAAGGTGCCAACTTTCAAATAATTGCGTTTGGTCATAGCTGTGGAAACACAGCAGATATAACTGCCAAGCAGGTGGATTACGTCACCACCACAATGTACTTAAATGTTCCAAACCAAGAAACAAAAGATGCGTTTGCGAGCATCGATCTGTCAAAATATTACAACAACGTTTCATACGTTCAGGCTCTATCTATTAAAGAGATTAACTATGAGCTAAATGAGTACTTTGGTTTAGATAACTTTGTATTCTAAGGACTATTTAAAACATGTCGGACGAAGTCAAAAAGAAAGTTCAATTTGTCGATACAGATGTTAGACACGCACAGCTAAAGATAAGACTTGAAAGAGAATCTATCTCCCAAGCAGAATTTTTCAGAGCATGCTTGACAGGTATGATAGACGAAGACATTGACTTTGTTAAGTACATAAGAAAATACAAAGACAAAAAGAACATTGGTCGGAAGAGGGATGCCAAGACTCTTAAAAAAGAGGACAAAGCATCAGACGATCTGATGATTAAGTTTGGAATTAAAGACGCAGAGTTAGATAACATTTTTGACTTAATTGCCGAAGAACATCCAGATTTATAAACTTTTTGTTTGTATGTTTCTATTTACTGTGTTATAACATTTTAAGGAGATTATATAATGTCTAAAAAACTTTTATCAGAGGCTCAAGTTCGTCGTTTTATGAGTCTCGCAAGGATTGAGCCCCTACAAGAAATGGGCGGTATGCAAAAATACAAAGATGACGATGATCCAATGGAAGAAGCGGATTATAAAGAAGACGACGCCATGAGTGAAATGGATCATGGTCGTGACGATGATCCAATGGAAGAAGCGGATTATAAAGAAGACGACGATGACATGGATGCTGACATGGATGCAGATGGAGATTCTGATGTTGAGCTTGACGAAGAGCTTGTCGAAAGATTTATGGACGCTGCTAAAACCATTCAAGAACTTGCAGAAGCACTTGGCGGAGCAGCTGATGAAATGGCAGACATGATGCCTGACGCAGATGACAAGCCTGACATGGATATGGAGATGGGCGACATGGACATGGGTGACGATAAAGAAGAAGGCGATGCTGAAGATCTTTTAGAACTGGCACTTAGCGAGGTTAACTACGAGCCTTCAAAAGAAGAAGTGGTTAATGAAGTTGCTAAGCGAGTTGCTAAAAGAATCATGGAAGCAAAGAGAGCAAAGCAAAAACTGGATAGAGCGCTTGGAAATACAAAAAAGTAATTGATTCCCGTTAATTTATATGCTATAATGGAGGATGGGTGGTATTTCCCATCCTTTATTTTTTGGAGGTATTTTGACATTTTTATTATACATTTGCATTTTTGCAATCGGCTGGTTTAGCCACACGCTGTTTTTGCACATTTTTAGTCTTGGGTCTTCCGTAATACTCTTAAAGAGAGTCTTGCTGGAGACTTTTCTATTTGCAACAGCGATAATCGAAAACGTTTATGACGCACAAGCGTTGAAAAGACTTGAGCTCGAAAGATCGGGCCACAATGAAAAACAACTAGAACTACAGAAGCGAGTGGACAATAAGGAAGTTAACGGCTACAAAAGAAGAATCGTTAAAACAATTAAATCCAACTTCCCACAGGCTTTCTCAAACATGGTAGAATTCGATGATTGGGAAGGTTTAGTTAATAATCTAAAACAACAAATTAAATAGGAGGCGTAATGCTATTAGATAAAAAAAGAAAAAGAGCCAAGCCGGTGCCGGTCAAAGAGGCCCAAGAGCAGGCCCAAGAAGAGGCCCAAGAGCAGGAAGACGCAGGAAGGCAACTGATGGAAATTTTGTCTGGTGAAACCAAAGACATGAGATCTATGATGCTGTATGGCGATGTCAATGAAGAAAAAGCAGGAGACATGGTTGCTGGGTTGCTTATGCTGCATGGACACCGGAGCGAAGAGGAAGAGGCGGACAACTCAATTAAGTTTTACATTTCAACATATGGTGGATCAGCGGACGACATGTTCTCCGTTCACGATGTCATGAGATACGTGAGGCAGGATTGCGAAATTGAGACTATCGGCATGGGTAAGATCATGTCGGCTGGAACCTTGATACTAGCATCCGGAACCAAAGGCAGAAGAAAAATTATGAAAAACTGTCGAGTTATGATTCATGCAGTATCCGCAGGAAACTTGGGAACCATCCACAACCTTGAGAATGAGCTTGAGGAGATTCAACACCTTCAAGAGATGTACGTCTCAGCCCTGGCAGATGAAACCAATATGACCAAGCGACAGATCAGAAAGATCTTGGATCAAAAGGTTAACGTGTACTTAACAGCAGAGGAAGCTGTTGAATACGGTCTAGCAGATGAGGTAATATAATGGACGCAGAGTTTTACAACGAAGCCTCCGCAGCACGTCTTGGATGGACACCCGACTGGTTCGGGTGTTCTGACTTTGATGAAGAACTGACGAAGGCTATAAAAGCATATCAAAAGAGAGCAGGTGTGAAAGCCGACGGTCTTTGTGGACCCGGTACCTACAGACTGATCTGGACTGACCGAGAAGCATCGCTTGAGTATCTTCAAGAAAACGTACCGGAACACAAGAACACAAGTATTGTATACAACAACGACTTCTTCGACATTGATTGGCCGAAGGTCGTTCTTCCTTTTATGCAGGGGGGAATGAGACTTACCAAAGGTTTTAAGAAAGTTGTCGAGAAGCGAGAGATCAAAAACTTTGTGTGTCATTGGGATGTCTGTCTTAACTCCAAGTCCACCTTCCGAGTCCTCCAGAATCGTGGGCTTTCAGTTCACTTTCTCATAGACAACGACGGAACAATCTACCAACCGCTGGACATGAATCACATCGGATACCACGCAGGATCATCTAAGTGGAACGCAGCGTCCGTTGGCGTAGAGATAGCCAACGCTTACTATCCAAAGCATCAAGCATGGTATGTCAAGAACGGATTTGGCGAGAGACCTATCTGGGACAAGGCAAAGGTTCATGGCTCAACGCTCAAACCTTTCTTGGGATTTTATCCTGTTCAGCTTGAGGCCTTGAAGGCTTTGATGAGTGCTGTGCATAAAGCAGCAGATATTCCTTTGAAAACACCTGATTCGACAACTACTTATAATACAGCAGTTAGGGGCACTTATAGGGGATTCATCTCCCACTATCATCTTAAAAAGACTAAGATCGATTGTGCCGGACTGGACATAGCACAACTTATTGAGGAAATAAAAAATGGCTAAAGTAGATGAAAAAGCAATAGAAAAACTTGTCGAGCAAGTCTTGGAAGAGAGGGTTGTCAAAACACTGCCTTATACATTGGCAAACACATACCCAAAAATCAAGGGAGATCTCGCCCTCAAGGGCACCGGAGCAAAGACAAGCCAACCTGATGGTGTTAGAAAGATAGCCAAGCTTGTTCCAGACGACAAAGTCCTTGACGCAGATGACATTAAAGCAGCCTACAAACTCCCAGGCGCGACAGACAATGAAAAACACATGAAAGCCACGATAGATAAACTTATAAAGGGACCGAGTTCAATCTCTCAGGCAATCCAAGACATTCTCTTTCCTTTAGATAAGGATGCGATAAAGAAAGCAATGGACGACGATCTTGGCCTTAGAGGGGAGATAGGAAAGTCAACACCCAAACCTGCTCCAGCTGGCTCACCAGAAGCTGAAACACCTGATGCCATAGATAGACAGTTTGATCAAGTTTATGGTCACCATAATGATGCTGCCGACCCAATCCCCGGTGTTGATTTAGACTATTTTTCAGTGTCCGGTAGAGATCCGGGCGGCAGAATTAGCGCTAACTTCAAAAATAGGATGAAAGAGTCAACCGCTGAAATTTTCAAAGCAGAAATCGCGAGACATGGAACTTTAGTTGATATGTTCGAACACTATCAGGAGATATCAAAAGCGATAAATAGCGCTAGTAATGAAGCAGAACAGGCTAAAGCGATTAATAACTACATGACACAAAAATCGTACACTGCTGCTGACATCTACAATTCCTTGCAAGTGATGTCAGAGCTTGAATCTATAACAAACGATTTGCATGGTGTTGCGTCCGGTTATGGGTTTGAGAAGCTGATTGCTTTAATGTCTGCGGGTGTTGTTTTTGGTGGAGACAATAAGGCTGCCGATAACTTGGCGCAAGCATTAGCAGACCAAAACGCAGAAATCACCTTGTTATCTTCAAAATCAGCACAAGGCAGCGTAAGCAGTCAAAAACAATCAAAAAATACAATAAAAGATTTAGACATTGGCAAAACAATGTACTACCTTGCTTTCCAAAGAGGTGCCGGCACAGGCGAGGTTTCAGGTAAATCAAGTGTCGTAAAGATTTTCGGAATAGGAATTAGAAGAGTAGATGGAGCAGGAGGGCGTCCGTTTAGAAGAGAGGACTTTAGATACGTCGATCTTGAAGGAGAAGTTCAGAAATCAATAACATTCGGACAGAACCAAACATTTACAAATAAGGTTGCCCAAAGCGGGAGCGATGTGGTAATGCCTGTTCAAAAATTCCCATTATTTATTGAAATACCCGTATTGAAACTTGACAGGACAATAACCTCTCTGGCTTCTACAGCGCTTCAGCAAGTAAATGATGCAGCACTTAAGCAAATAGAGCTTATACAAAGAAACATTGCTGTGCTAAGAGACAAAACCCAAGTTTTTGTTGCATTACAAAAAAGAAAGAAAAAAGACATGTCTCTAGATGCATCAGCAGCCGCTGGGGATGCTTTTAAAGCACTGAAGAGCTCCTTAGAAGGAGAAGGCTATGTTATGGATACAAGAACTAAAAGCGATTTTTCTGACACTAAAAGCCAAGTTTCTGAGTCAAAATTTGAAGAACTAGATAAATTAATCCTTGAAGTATTGAAAAATAATTCTTGACAAACATCACAAAATAAGTTATAATATAAACAAGTGTTAAACCATGGAGGCCAAATGAGCAAACACTACGTGAATGGCTACGAGCTAAGCCAAAAGATAATTGAGGGAGTTGATATACTCGCCGACAATGTTGGATCAACCCTC
>Ga0209348_1001578_pt1 | contig 11007 bp, 4 predicted proteins | sample ETNvirenome_2_30_FD_184065 | JGI IMG/M metagenome (GOLD analysis project Ga0209348, IMG submission 184065) | Marine viral communities from the Pacific Ocean - ETNP_2_30 (SPAdes) (version 2) | ecosystem: Environmental > Aquatic > Marine > Oceanic | place: Pacific Ocean | collected 2013-06-22 | reverse complement strand
TGGATATTGATGCCTCGATAAATATTGGGAATGAATTCCCTGTCGGACCAGGATCGTCTTATAAATCTTCGGACCCTAACAGATGGACAATTATGCCAAAATGGGAAACTCCAGTTCTTGATTTTCCCAATATAATAACGACACCAGCCGTTCCCGCAACATCTGCTGCCGCAGCTAGTGCAACAATTACAGCAACTGCCTTTGCTTCTGCAGCACCTGGAATGACTATTGTGATTACAACCAACACAACAGTCGTAACTTTTGAGTTCGACAGCAATGTATTTACGCCTTCCAGAGCGACAGCAACAAACTATGTTGTTGGTATAAAAAGCTTAGGAAATGATATTGATTTTGCTTCCCGGATCGAAGACGCTATCCAGCTTTGTACTACAAACGGAGAAATTGATGTAACAGCAGCTAGGCTTAGTAGCTTAAGTCCCATAGTGGGCATTATATCAAATGTTAATGGTTCTGCTATGAATGGCAAGGCGATAACTGGAACGGCAGTTGGATCACTCGCTAGTGATCCTGTAAGTGCGACTGATTTTGCTGACGGCGCTGACGCTACTCCCGCCACACCAGCAAGCACAACAGTTGATTACAATTTTTCGGCTTCTATTAATACAACAGAATTCTCAAGCTCTACTCAGGGCATGTGGCACCAGTATGGAACAATGCCGGATGCTGGTGAAGGTGTCTATATGTACATTAAAGATATCCCAACTGGTAAGCATGAAGAGTATGATCTTGTAGCAACTTTTAATTATGTTGGTGGCTTCGCTGGTACCGCAGGCGCTTATACTAATGTCAGGAAGATACCCAAGTTTGTGATAGACTCAGGTCGAGAAGTTTCTTCTTTGGCTGATTTGTGCGGTTTTGATCCCGATGAAATTATTCGAAAAGGATTTGACACAACAAAGGCAAAACGAATAGGTGAAATTGCCATGGATAATGAAAATTCTATTTCTGAAGCTATTGTGGCAATGCCATTTTATTTAGATGAAGATGGGGAAGCTAAACTGATAACTCTACAATCATCTCCTTCTGAGTTGGGTCCAAAAGTAAAAGAATTCAGAAAGAGGTTTACCAAGTATTCTATGCCTCCTGTTTTAGCTAATAGTCTCCTTGGTATGGTTCCCAAAGGTTATCCGTTTATTTCCGATACAGTTAATCCATTCGGCGGCGACGAATATGATGAAATCCTATCAGGCGAAGATATCAAGCAGATCCCTGTAGTGTATTTAATGGAGCACATAGCTAATTTGACCAGGCAAGATTTGGCAGACATATGGCAAGGTATTATGCCCGACCTATCTCATAGAATTAATTTTAGCTTCTCCGCTATTGATCATTATATGCCAGGCGATAATGTAGAAGAAGAATTAACTCAGTTCCCAGAAGTACTAAAAGAGCAGCTTAATGTTAATGCTAAAATAAAAGACGGTCACCCACGATATGATTTACTGGATATAGCAGAAAAAGCATGTAAACAAGGCTTCTTCCCAGAGATTAGATGGCTTGTATTTAAGGTTAAGGAGAAGGGGTACTCTACTTATGCTGATATGATTCAAGAAGAAATTGACGGACCAGACGCTTTAGGATATGATAATACCAAGCAGTTCCTTTCCCTTCAAGGTCTTCCAGAAGATCAGATCGATAAGATTCTCGGAGACAGAGAAGAATTTGCTAAAAACGCATATATCAAGAAACACTCCCTTGATAATCCAACCTTTAACTGGCCATATGATTTTTGTTCTTTAATTGAGTCTGTAAAGGTCGCAACAAAAGTAGGTTTCCGTCCTGACCTGAAAAAAGAGTACGGAGATACTTAGAGTATGCGTTTCTTTAATCAAAAAGAGGAAGTTATAAATATTGAACTAACTTCTTATGGAAAAGAAAAATTCTCTAAAGGAGAATTTATACCTGCTTTCTATGCTTTTTATGATAGTGATATTTTGTATGATGGAGAGTATGGCAAGATAACAGAGCGCCAGAATCAGATCACCAATCGAATTGCCAATGAGACGCCCCGTCTCAAGGTTAATCCTCGATACACTTCTGACCCAAGTTCTGTATTTTCTTTATCTTCTGTTAGTACACGAGACACTTTTTCTCAAGAAAACACCTGGGACGCTACCTTTTATCGTACTCTTGGCAATAATGACCCGAATTCAGAATATTATCCAGCATGGAAAATCATTGTCCCATCTTTTGGAGACGCTGGTTTAAACTCTGGTGTTGAGTATCTCTCCGACAGAACAATTCCTCAAATGAGTGCTACACTTCATTTAGACTATACTTTAGGAAGCAGTCAAGCAGAAGACGCCGGCATGTATGTGTTGGAGGAGAGCGAGGAACTTATACTAAGTGTTGAAGAGTTAAACACTGTCTTTAAGGGTAACGGAAATTTTGACATTGAAGTATTTGTGTCAAGTTCCGAAGAAATAAGATCTATTCAGTTTATAAATAATAACTTTGAGGGTTCTAGCCTCATAAGTGAACAACAGGACCCTCTAACTCTTCTAGAATCAATAGAGGGAACAAACTCTCAGATTATAAATAACTTTCCAATTCTAGATCAAACATATACAGAATACTTTCTAGATATTACGGTAGACAGGCAAATATCTTTTGAAGACGGCTCTATAGATCCATCGGGAATGTATCAGTCCAAGACTACTACAGAAATAGATAGTCCTTGTGTAGATGTGATCACGGAGGGGTAGGGAAGTGATTAAAAAAATATCAAGCGTTCAAATAGACTCTATTATTTATGAAAGAATAAAGAATGACAACACAGAGGGTCTAAGTAATAAGCTATTCGTTTCTACTTCGATGCGAGCGGCTTCATTTGATAACCTCCTGTCCAAGAAGAATTTAAGACTCTTTGTATCAACTGATCCTGATACTATCAAGGCAATGGACTATGTTTCTCAGAGGTATAATGAATATCTCTCTATGGGTATTGATAGTCTTTCCGTTTATGATTTTAATCGTTTTCTACAGAGAACATTAGAGTCTAAAGATATCCTAATGAAAAGTTCAAACCCATTTTTTCCTATGTCTACTGATATAGAAGCACGGGACTTGGTAATCACTAATGGCGTTTCATCGTTTGGTGACGGATCTATTATAACCAAAGACGTTATAATCTATGATGTGCCACTGGAACAGGTAGCTCATGATGATGGTACAGGGTTTTATATTATAGATCCAATATCTTTAATGTTGCCAGACACTACAGAAACACTTCAGAATATTTCTTTGTATGCTTTCATATATGACACCAGGGTGCCCAACTTAAACAAGAAAGATCCAATAGAGAACTTTTCTCTGACTACAGGTGCAACACTGGTAAGTCGTAGCACTCCAGTTGGTACTAGGACACTATATGTTGCCATCACCCCAGAAAAGCCACTATTAGGCATGTCTGAGGCAGAAGTTATCAATCAACCAGATGCTGCTCGGCTTAGAACAATAGAAAACAATCCAGATGAAATAGTTCTCAAAAGGTATACAAATATCACAGATCGCATGGGCAACGTTTTTACCCAAGCATCTTTAGTACGTAATTATGAACTTAAAAAATCTCTTAATAATAAAAACTACTTCTCAGACCTTTGGGTGGCACGAGGACATAATGAATCTCATAAATTAGTGTTTGGTTTTGACTTACGGTCCTATCTTGCTGATAATGCTATATTTCCTTTTGTGTTTAAGAGTGAAAGACTTTCTGTAGCTGCGATTCAAGGCACCGATCCATTGTCTGTAGATCAGTTGTCTAGAGTTTTATCTACTAGTGTTAACAGGAGATATATTAAGCCAGCGGCAAAAATAACAAATAATACCATATCCACTTTAAAAACCAAAGACAAAACACAAGATCTTTTTTATCCAGAGGTTCCTGTTTTCAATGTCAAGAGGGTTAGTATTGGAATTCCAAGTCTCAGTGCTGGTAGTCAGATTGAATTTTATGAAGCATATGATAATTTTGATAGATTTGCGGCAAGACCAAATCAGATCAGTGGTGACGTCGCATATTCTACAACTTGTGTAGTGTATGATAATTCTCCTTTATTAGTGAGAAATATAGCCTTTGTCCTGTCTTCGTACAAGCAAACAGTCAAAAGTATCGTCGAAAGACTGACCTACTTAACAGTTCAGCCGGGAGAGTTTGCTTCTATTGAGATTGTTGTTGGAAATACCACGACCACTGTAAGAAGCGCAGTTTTGTCTATAATCGACGATTATCAGACTATCATAAATGCGATAAATTCTGATTTTGAGACTCAAGAATTGATAAAGTATTATGAGGAAATTCTAATACCTGGAAACACAAGCTTGAAGTTAGAAGATATTCAACAGATTGAAAATATTCTAGACCTTGGTATACATTTTATTCACCAACAATTAGAAAAAATCTTTCCAAATGATCCTCTTGGTCGTCGGGAGAACAATACTCTTGCCAGTCTAAAAGCGAACTTTTCTAAATCTGTACAGAGGCCTATAACTCAAGTAAGCAATTCATATCCTAAGTCCTACAGTGTTGGTAAGAATACTAGTTTTGGCATGGACTATATCTTTGAAAAAGATAATACAGAGGGTATCAATACTTTAGCTGTGAGTGATTACACAACTCGCCGACGAGAAGAATTTAAAAAATACTTCTCGGCTGGCGGAGAAGAACAGAATCCAGAACCTGCTGGAACTTATAGAAATCCATCATACGCTTACATGAGTCCAAAATTACTTGTCACTCCTAATAGACCAGTTGTTAATCAGGGTGATACTGCTATTAACGGTGACGCAGTTAACTATGATTACAACAGATATATTCAGCTTTTTAATGATATAGTAGAAGTAAAAGAAAGAATTCAAGATGTTGGCGAAAGAGCCCCGTACTTATCATCCATAGGGAGTGATCAAAATATTCCTAATAAATCGTATTCTTCAGTGCTTAAGACTCTAAATGATAAATTTAGCCTAACGATAGGTGAAGATCCTCAACCACAGTTCGCCCCTCCACGGGTAGACAAGGGCGACCCAAAAACTACATTTTATGATGCTAACGATAACACTTTGTGTGGTGTTGGTAATCGCATAGGGCTGATAGCTGGGGTTATCGGCGGCAAGGGGACCACCAACGAGAACACCAAGACCTATCTTGATAATGTAGATAAAGATATAAAAAATACAGATTCAGCTTCTCTGTCTGGCTCGCTCGATCGAAATGCTGCCTTAGAGGACGCAAAAGATCGATCGCTCAAATTGCCGTTTCTTCTTTTTGGAGAGTTGTCTATTGATACCACTCTGATAAATCGTCGAACTAATTTAGAGAATGTCTATAATTCGTTGACAGAACTGAAAAATATCCTAAACCTAACAAGTCAGAATGTAGCACAATCAATTCAGGGAGATTCATTAAGTTCTTTACCTAATCAACTAAAGAGCATGATTGTTATTTCCACAGACTCTGGTATTGCCACATTAAGTTCAGGTGATGGATCAACACAATATCAAGCGTGCCGACCTGTGGTATTGGATGGTGAAAAGGGAGAATCTAGTGACCTGGTTAGTATTTTTAATAACGACCAAGATATCCCGCCGTTTCCACTGGTTGAAGATCCTATGAAGTCATATGCTAAATTTCTTACGTTTTGGATGAATTACCGACAGATTGCTGTTATTGAGTATTTGGATAATTTCGGGTCTCTTAGGGTCACTCCAGGCATAAATCAAAGAGTTAACAACAAACTTAAACTGGACGAGTGGGCTACTTTGACACCAGAGATTCTAGATTTAATAACTGAGGCGGATAGATCTATTCTTTGTCGTGCTAGAACTATGGAGCCTACAGATTACCTTGAACTATTCGGGACAGACTTGTCCTCACAAGAAAGAGAGTCTTTGATTAGGTTTTTTAAAACAAAAGAAGAGATAAATCTTCCTGCTTACAATAAATATTTCTATATAAAGTAGAGTAATATAATATGACATTGCCACCATTCAGACCACCGCCACCTCCAGAGATTAATCTCAATGCGGAATCTAATAATAGAAATATAAACCTCCAGCCTGCTGGGGTTGCCCCACCTATTGGACTTGGTAATTACCGGCCTATTCTGGGTGATAATGCTGGTGACGGTGTGGATCTCGGTGTCCCTGGATACCAGCCGCCAATCCTTCCGCCTCGGGAGGGAGGAAACAACAACCCACAGGGTGATGGTGACTTGTTCCCAATACCTCCTATTCCAAATATCCCAAATTTTGGAAATAATGTTATTCCTCCTGGGTATACTAATACAAGAAGAGGCGCAACAGATAAGAAGCGAAGAATTACTGTTTCTCGTAATGAGTTAGACCCTCTGTCTGAGTGGTACTTTTCCAAGGTAAAATATGGCAACAAAGACGGTCTTAGAATAATACGACCCACAGAAACTGATCATAGCCTTAAGCTCATTAGCCGCCAAAGCATTCAACCTAACTTCCAGTGGTCTATAGCCCCTATCCGAGATGTGGCTGTACCACCAAGACAGACAACTTCAGATAGTCTCATACAGTTTTTAAATGCTATTGACCCTACTCCGTTACAAAGACAAGAGCATTACAGGAATTTATATAATCAGGGCAACCCCTATATTTCAGTAAACAAACCTATCGAGGGATCTTCCGAAAATTATCGAAGTATGCCGGCTGAGATGATGGAAGCAGTTTTGACAACTTCAGAAAGAATCTTGTCAGTATTTAGTATGTTCAATATAAACGGTGATCCTGTACCACTCCAAGAGAATCTGGAGACAATGGCTGTTAGATTATTTGAGCAAAGAAATCCTCCAGCTTTAGCTGCTGTTGAAGACCCTAAAGTGAGATTCTTTTTTGATAAATTGGAAACCCTCGGCATTGGAGTAATCTTCGAACAAGGAGATTTTGTGGATGCAATCATTAATTATCGACAAGAGGTGCGAACAAGGGTAGTAGATAATCGGCAAGACATTACACTATACACTATTATTTCAGAAATACTGATGATGATTGCCAACGATGAAGTGAGCAGAGAGCGTGAACTTCGCTTGTGTCGGTACATTGTTTCTGAAGTGATGCGCCGTGTGGTTGACCCATCTCAGCTTATAAACCTTCTCAAAGATAACTTATCATATGATGGACTTCAGCGGTATGTAGAAATAGATACTCCTTATATAACAACCCGATCAACAAACAATTTCCTGAAAGATGATGTTAGTTCAAACTTTACAGCTAAAATTATGAGCGATTATAATTTTTATGCTCAAGATTATGAAGAGTTACAGGGTGACTTTTCTATTCTAGAATTGCCTAATACTTATGTTCGTCAAAATTATGTTGACCTCCAATCTATCAGGGAACGTGATATACTAACTCAACAAAAATACAACGAGATGGAAAATCTCATAACCCTAAATGGTGAATATAACACACAAGGGCAACATCCAGGTGAGATTTTTTATAATCGCTATGCTAAAGCTTTACAGGTAGCAGGAGACACTCTTCCTCTACAAGAAAAACATACCTCTATTATCTTTGAATCGCACAAAGTTCGTGATACAAAAGCTTTTTCATATCGTCCACCCATGGCTCTAGGGGTACAATATTACAGAGACGGCGATACGGAAATAAATAATCTTCTAAACGAATTAGAGCTTACAGATTTCCGAAATACCATGTTTGAAAATATATCTCGCCAGTCTTCAGACGTTGCTAGGGTCGCAACTAGATACGCTACTGAGTACTTAACCAGGGCAGGTATTAGTATCCACGAGGAGGAAAGTGACTTCTTACTTTCGCCGCTCAAGGAATTTAATTTTGTTGATCTTATAGATCCCATTTCTTCGCAGCAGCCAGACGAGCCTGAATCTCTTATTGTGGGTGAGAGTTCTTTTTTAACAAATGAGGATCTACTTGGGGTCTTAGAAGAGGGTGTCCATTCAGTGGCACAACAAAAAGCACGTCAAAGTCCTCTTAATATATTAAATGCCGTAGATTCTGATAGTGTTCTGTTGGGTCACCGCATAGCTAAAAAACAAGCTGGATCTTTAGTTCAGGACTTTTACATTGCTAGTGGCATTGAATCAAGGAGTAATATTTACGTAGATTCTCAAATTCATTATGGGGATGAATACTCCTACGAGTTGTTTGAGTATAGGTTGGTGTATGGAACAAAATACAAGTTTAATGCTGTAGCTGCCAACGCCATAGGGGCTTCATCCACCATACCCATGTGGGTGTTTCAGTACTACCTAGGTATCAATACTAGACTAACACAAAGGCAAATTCTAGACGAAAGACCCAATATCTACTTTAGTTGTTTTATGGAGCCAACCGCTGATTACAGTGTTGTCGAGATACCAATCTACTCACCAGACTATGTGCCTCAAAGTTCAAATAATATGCAAGCGCCAGCCCGTCAAAGCAGCCGCTTTGACTTAACCCCTAGAGGACTAGAAGGTATAAGGAACTTGGACAATATAAGTTTAGCGTCTCTTCGTAGAGAACCTTTGATGGAATCGATTGTATATCCTGTAGGTAAAGTTTTGGACTACCCTCCTACTCCGCCAATCCTAAGTGTATTTCCACTTGTAGGTAACGAAAGTCAAGTAAAGGTAAACGCTAATCTACAGACCGGAGCTTTATTGGGGGACCAGGCTGTGGAGATTATTAGCATCGGGGATCAATCCGAACAAATTGGTATTTTAAAAGACTACCAAGACAACTTTAAAAATTTCTTTTTACCACCTGGAATTTTAGAATTTCGAAATGAAGGAATAGGTGAAGTGAGAAATATTGTCTTGTATCGGACAACTAACATTAATTTAAATGTAGAGACATACAAAGAGATATACGCATCTTTTGATCCTATAGTAAACTCATCAGTATTAGTTAGGTCCTATTCTGACAAGGGTCTTGGGGGAGACCTGCCCGTAGAGACTGTAAGTTCTTATGACTTGTTGGAAGATATCCTTGCTAATACGAATTATTATTATACCTGCGTGGTAGAAGATATACATGGTAATGTATCTAACCCGAGCATTATCTATAGAGTTAGGTTGGTGGTGGACAAGGGACTGATTATTCCTGAGGTTGATACAGTTCTGCCTTTGGGCATAAAGCCGCAAACTCCTACAAAAGACTTAACTCGCTATATTAAAATCAAAGCTTCTGATATTCAATCCTTGCCTGTAGTTATAACTTCTGGCGATGAGGCTAAAAGCGAACGCAGTCTTGGAAAATCTTTGAACAATTCAATCGAGGACCAGAGTTATATTGTAAGACTAACGTCGAAAGACACTGGCAGGAAATTTGATCTCAAGCTAAATTTTGTCGTGAGAGTAAACGGCGAACCAATCAATGGGTGAACATAAAAAAACAAAATTGAATAATACGAACTATTTATTAGGAACTATTAATAGCACAAGAGTTCGTTAAGAGGAAATGTTATGGCTTTTTTAGATAATAGTGGTGATATCATACTGGATGCAGTATTGACTGACGAAGGTCGGCGTCGTTTAGCAATGGGCGACGGGAGCTTCCGAATCACCAAGTTTGCTTTAGGTGATGATGAAATCGACTATTCTTTGTATCAGGTTGCTCCACCTAGTGGCTCAGGGTATCAAGATACTAGAATCCTTCAATTACCTGTATTTGAAGCTTTTACTAATAATACGACATCACTTAAGAACAGAGTTCTGTCTTATGATAACTCCAGTCTTCTGTACTTGCCCGTAATTAAACTAAATACTTTACTTCCGGGTGGTCCAACCGCCACAGGTCCAGGCGCTCCCGTCGGAGGTTATTATGTAGCTGTAGACGAAGCCACAAGACGCCAAGCTAGGGATGGTGATACAAACGCAGCATCCAGCGGCGGCTTTCGTTTTGCTGGCGGCGGACAACTAAGTATCGCTCAGACTCGCTTGGTGTTTGACCAGGGTATAGACAACGAAGCTTTGAGTCTTTCTTATCTTGGTGGTCCTCAGGGCGATTTAGAATCACAATCAATGTTTGAATCAGCCTATTTGGTCGAAGTGGACAGTCGCTTATTGGCACTAACCACCCCTTCTGACCTATCCGTAGCACAACCTTCATTTATCGATGATGACAATATTGCTACATATTATTTTGGACTAAATTCAGACCCTAGTTATTTTGCTAGGCAGAATGGCGGGGTAGCTGGCGGACAAGCTCAACCAGCATTTGAAATTGTTAACAACCCAACCCGATCGGAAAGTTCTGCTATTGGGCCTACTAACACCACAGGTCGTTTGGGATCAAGACTGGTTTTTGGTCTTAGGTCATCACTAACTCTTCAAAATAGTGATGATTTGTTTACTCGCCTCGGCGGAACCGAAACAATCACTGTTGGCAGTTCCTCTGGCGTGTATAAGACGATTAACACTGTGATTAGACTCACAGGCTTTAACACTGGATATCGTGTTGAAGTACCACTTAAACTTTTGAAAGTATAGGACGTAGAATATGGCAACCAGTTTTAAAGCACTTACTAATAATGATATGACTCGTGCTCGTACCAAGTTACACGAGGCTATTCCTCTAACTGGAACTATTCTATCCGGAACCTATGGAGTTTTTGGAGCAGAGAATAACATTAAAAATTATACTCATGGCATGTTCCAGAGTGTTTATGATTACCCCTTTCTTAGTTCATCCGCTAACCACATCATTGATTTGACGGCAGCGTGGGCTACAGACTCAGCATTGTCATCGTCCTCGAACGTTCTTTTGCGCAACAAGAAGAACGACATATACAATGAAATGTGCCAAATGTTGAGCGGGTATGACTCAACTGGAAGCATTAATAAGTTGGATGTGAGTGGCGCCTTTGCTACCACTGGCTCTGCTGGTAAAATGGAAGAGGTTGTTGTATTTAACTTTGCTCGTCTATTGACAAAAGACGAGATCCAAAAGCAGGCAAACACAGGATTTAGTATGCAACTTGGGGTGAGCGCATCCTACGCA
>Ga0209348_1001577_pt1 | contig 11010 bp, 23 predicted proteins | sample ETNvirenome_2_30_FD_184065 | JGI IMG/M metagenome (GOLD analysis project Ga0209348, IMG submission 184065) | Marine viral communities from the Pacific Ocean - ETNP_2_30 (SPAdes) (version 2) | ecosystem: Environmental > Aquatic > Marine > Oceanic | place: Pacific Ocean | collected 2013-06-22 | reverse complement strand
TAATGGGATTTCCTATGAACTGGACAAAGACAGAGCTAATAGAATCAAAGCCCTTGGAAATGCAATCGTCCCACAAATTGCAAGAGAAATAGGTTTGGCTTTAAAAAAAGTTTTAATTGAAGAAGGTAGAGAATGAGTGCCACTTTTGGTTTTGGGATGTTAGGTTATGGTATCGTTTGTTTACTAATCGCATCAATAATCGCATATTTTATAATAAATAAAATTAAATGAAATTGTTATTGACCATAGTGATAATAAGTTTAATTTATTTACTAATTATTTTTTTACTAATGAAATGGAATAGGGAGGACATATGAAATACAACAAACTAGCTTACATGATTTATTGGAACTTTGATAAGAAAACTAGAAATGATTTGTGGACCCAATATGATATAGAAAGAATCGATAATTGGGAGAATAAAGATTGGAATAATAGATTCTATTTAAACTTTGGTAATTGGTTATGGATGAAAAAATTTAAAAAGCATAAAGATCTGTGGATTCCATTGATGCAGAAAGTACAACAGCTTAAGAATGCACAATTAAAATTAATGGCTGAAGGACCCAGTAAAGAGGATATTAGACGCTACACTGAACGCTACACTATTACTAAAAATAAGAATCTTAAACGTGTTATTAAAAATAACAAGTAAGCTTGATAAAAATCTACAATCTTTAATGTTGAGGCATTATACCAAGCCTAAAGGTTTTGTAGGTAGATCTATTTGTTATGCAATTTATTATGATGATACATATTATGGCCATATTATAGGGGGTAGCAGCACTTTGTATCTCAAAGGTCGTGATGAATTCTTTGGTATAGATAAGTCTAAATTAAAGAATATAGTAAATAATATCTTTTACCATATCGAAAAGGTAGATAATAAATACCCATGTCGTAACTTTACTTCTTTAGTTTTGAAAGCTTGGAGAGAAAAAATTATAGAAGATTGGTTAATTAAATATGGGAACAGAGTTATAGGCTTTGAGTCGTTAATAGAACCACCAAGAACTGGTGCATTATATAAAAAAGATGGGTGGGTGCTTGTTGGAAAAACTCATGGTTATACTTGTAAAAGAATTTCTGGAAATGAAAAAGGCATGTTTAAGTATGGTAAAAGAATTTGGGATAGAAAAAATTTAAAACCTAAATTAATTTTTTGTCGTGGGTTATAGTCCATTGACCTCTTAAAAAAATCTGTCAAGTCCTTTGAGCTGCTATTTGTGGTTCGATATAATTAATAGTTGCAACTTAAAAAATTTTTTTATATGACTAAAGACATTGGCAAACTCAATAAGTGTACTGATTGTAATGGCACTGGCTATATCATAACATTACATAAAACGTATGTGGATTGTATCATTTGCAATGGATCAGGAACCACGTCTCACGGCCCTTTAACTTCAGAAGCAGAACAAACTTTAATTTATAAACTTGCGTGGGATTTTATTAATGGCAAAGAAAAAGGATGGTATCACTGATTTAACCAAGGTCTTGGTAAACGCAGCAGAAAAGTTTACTGATGCAGAATACTCCAAGCTTACCCAAGTTATATTTGCCTTACTTCATGGTGTTAATTACGGATATGATACAATGGATCAAAGATTTCTAAATGATGCTCAAGATTTAAAATTTATACACAAATCAGATAAAAATTTAAAAAAACAATTTAAAATTAAAAAAATTCAAAAAGATAATGTTATCTACCTAAAAAATTTTATTAAGGAGACTTCCAAAGATGGTGCCTGATAATTATACTAAAGGGGAAATGATATTAGATTTAAAAGAAATACATCAACACATTAGAGATGAGAACTTACAAGGCGCAGCTATCACCAATTTAATTGAGGATGTTCACGAACATTACGAGGTCGCTACTCGATTTAACTTTAGAAATTCGAAAGGCCACTATCGTGATTTACTCTCCAGACTTGTTAAGACTTATGGGCACTAAAATTACATCTGACATCTTAACAGAAAACCATATAAACAATGAACAAAAACTTTGGCGACATGTAATTTTAAATGCTTTTGAGGATTGTAGAATTGAATCTGGAGATAGAAAGGCTAGTTTAAATAAAACAGATGCACATTATTGGATAGCAAATTCAAAAGATTTTGAACAAATCTGTTGGTGGGCAGGATGGGAGCCAGATGAAGTACGTAATAGATATTACAAAGCTCTTAAAAAAGGCGATATAAAATTCAAAAGAAAACATTTTTTATGGTGGGAATATAATCAATTATTTTTAAGATTAAAAAATGAAACAAATTTAGAGCTGCGGAAAACTTTAAGAAGAAACTTAGAGAATAAAAGAAAACAGATAATGTTAGCGGATAATTGTTATGTGGAGAATTTTTTAAATAGTTTTATGAAACTAGCACAGCTGTAGTCATGGTGGATACCAAAATTTAAACTTAGAGGGTAGGGAGCATTCACCACCCTCTAAGATGAAAGGAATCATATTACTATGAAACATTCCTATAAGATATACGTCTATTTTAAAATTTCAAGAAAAAAAAAGAGCCTAGGGAGATGATAAAACCTAGGCTCTTTTAACTAACAAAAAAGGCATTTGTATGAAAAAAACAAATACACTAATACTTTATACTCACAGAATGTAAGTTGTAAAGATGCAACGGATTGTTTTTCCTAATACACTTTCTTACAAATAAAAAAATAAAAATTATGTAAAACATAAAAAATTCTAGGAAACTAGGAAAATACTATATAAATCAACACTTTTAGAGCAAAATAAACTAGGAAAACACTGGGAAAATTCCTAGTTTTTCTAGGAAAAATTACTATAGAGGACGTCAAAAGTACAAATTTAGTAAAAATTTTTTAGTTGCTAGGAAGAGTATTAGGAAGAATTGTGATATAACTGGTCAAGATGTCAAAAAGAAAAAATGTACTTAAATCCACCTCAGAGCTTACATTAAAGCAAAAGGCCTTTGTAGACATTTATGTTAGTAATTGGGGAGAAATTTCAAAAGTGGAGGCAGCTAAAAGAGCTGGCTATAAATCTAATAAACCGGAAGGTCCCACAGAAATTGCATCAAGACTTACAGATGCTAATAAGAACCCACATGTAGTCAGGTATATGGAGATGAAATACAACCAAGAATTAAAAAAACATGAAGGTGATAAGTTAAAAAAATATAAAAGATTCGAAACATTGAGTAAAAAAGCTGAAGATAAAAAACAATTTGCAGTAGCTGTGAATGCAGAATTTAGATCTGGTCAAATGGCAGGTTTTTTTGTAGATAAAAAAGAAGTTAAACATGTAGGTTTGGAGGGGATGAGTCGTGAACAATTGGAAAAGAGGCTTTCAGAACTTGAAGGTAAAATTGGAGAGGCCAAAAATATCATTGACGTTACGCCAGAAGAGATTAGTTAAAACAGCTCAATGGATGGAAGTTTTCAATGAGGTTCATAACAAACACTTACAAACCTCTGTGGGCATTGTATCAATTTTAATAAAGGAAAAAAAATGATATTTCCGTCAAGCTGCTATGTAAAAAAAACAATATTGCTGTCAAGCTTTCATGTAAATTTTTCATATTTCCGTCAAGCTGTAATGTAAATTTTATGAAAAAAATAAAAAGAAAAAGCAAAAAAATTTCTAGACCAAAAAAAATTTATGAGGAAATTGATAAATATCCAATGGTATCTTGCGAGTGGTTTGATATAATTTCTAATTCAAGTTGGAGTAGTTTCGAAGAAGTAAAAAAAAGTGAACTTGCAACATGCATAACAAAAGGGCATTTATTATCGCAATCAAAAGGTATTACTAGAATTTTTGGTGATTATTCTTTGTCAGATGATAAAAAAAGAATTGAAACCATTGGCAATACAACTTTAATTCCAAATTCTGTCATAAAAGAAATTAAAAAAATTTAGTTGCATTTAAAAAATTAGAGTTTATATCCCTTATTTATGGGATCAATCTTAGCCATAATATTACATTTTTGTATAGTTTACCCATCAAGGGCTTTTTTTATAACTTTTTTCATTTGGTTAATTATTCGTTTTTTATTTAATTATTAATTTGACAATCCCATTAAATCCCATTAAGAGAAATTATGAGCATTAAATTAACAAAAAAAGAAAAGGAATTTTTAATTAGTTGGTTAAGTGATGATTTAGACCTAGCGATTGAAAATAGGGAAACATCATCAAATTATTTAATTAACAAATTAAAATCTATTCTTAAAAAACTAACAAAGAAAGGTAATTAACATGGGCTTTGACTTAAGTGGATTAAATCCAAAAAATGAAACTGGGGAATATTTTAGAAACAATGTTTGGTGGTGGAGACCTCTTGCGCAATATGTGTTAGATGAAACAAAAGTAATCCCAGATGAAGATAAAGAAAAATGGCATTATAACGATTGTTATGAAGTTTCTAATGAGTTTGCAATTCAAATAGCTAGACAATTAGATCACCTTGTTAAAAATGGACATGCAAAAAGTTTCGAGGATAATTGGGAAACTTACAGAAAAAAATTAGAAAAACATAATGAGAGAGTTGAGAAGGAACTTGAAAAGCATGTAAAAAAAGTTCAAAAGAAACTTAACAATTCAGATCTTGCGCCAAGAGATTTTCCAGAGGAAGATAAAAAAATTTGGGACAAGATTTATGATAAAAGAAAATCTGACGCTAGTTATCCATTTTCAGTAGAAAATGTTAAAGAGTTTTCAGAGTTTTGTAAAAATAGTGGTGGGTTTACCATTGGTTAAAAAGAATTTTTTGATTATTTTTGACTATAAGCTAGTAGAGAATAAAAATAATCATGTGGTGCTTTGGCAAAGTCGGGTAATAGTTCCCACGCAAGCACCACATTTATTAACAACAAATGAAAAGGAAACACTATGAGCAAACAAATAAGCAAAGACAATAGGGAGTATTGGCAAGATAAACTTGAGAATAAGTTTAGAGAAAAAAGACAAACTATTGAATCTTTACATCAAGCGGAAATAAACGAGCTAACGCAAAAAAATTTTCCAGTTTTTAAAAAGAGATTAGGATTGGAAAAGGATATTGCGAATTTTTTGAAGGTTGAAAAAGACTTTAACGATTATTCAAAAAATTATGCAAAGAGACTAGAAGAAAAAAGGGAAATGGTAAAAAAACATTTTTCTAAAATAAGAGATAAATTAAAAGCATGGTCAGAAACGAGAACAATTTGGAATGATTATGATATTCCAAAATATGATTATGAAAGTAAATTATATGATTTATCTGATAGGGTTGAAAATTTCTTGAAGGATACTTGTAAAGAAGAAACTAAACAAGCATTCTATAAATCTAAAAAGGGTCAAGAAATCCAAAAACTTTATGATCTGGAAGAAAAAGCAAAAGATCTATTGCATAGTGATATGATTGGCACAGAAATTTTAAAACAAATTTCTGAGATTGCTAAACAAACTCAAATTACTATGACAATACCAAGTGAAACAATAAAACAATTACCTAATGGTTAGTATAGATACACTTGTAAAAATATATAAAAATTTTGGCGAGAGACAACACCTCTCGCCATTATTAAGTGCAGATGAAATGTTATTCGAACCTAATTTGACAAAAAAACAAACAACTTGGATTGAGAGGTTTATTGTTGTTTGGGATTATACAACAAATTTAGATGTTCAAATGAATAAATTAAGTAGAATAATTGCTAATCAAAGAAAGGAATAACAATGGCAAAAACAAAAAAACTTGATGAAATGACAAATAACGAACTTGCATTAACTTGGCAAAAAAGAATAGAAAAACATTTATTGGGCAAGTCTATTATTAAATTAGAGTATATGTCAGAGGAAGACGCAAAAAAATTTGGTTGGAGTAAAAGACCAATTCAAATTTTATTAAGCAATGGAGTATGGTTGACCATAACTCAAGATGATGAAGGTAATAATGGTGGTGCAATTCATACAAACATTAAAAAACTTGAGATCATTCCAGTAATTTATTAATGACTCTACAAGATATTTATAAAAATGCGAAAAAAATTAATCCCTTGTATAATGGGACATTTTCAGATTTTGTACTTGATTTTATGAATTGCAGAGAGGATTTTTTTGAGACTAATTATTTATGTTTTAAATATGGTTATACTGAAAAAATAGAAAAACAACTTGATTTTTATTATAGACGATTTTATTGTAAAAATTGACTAGTTAAACCCCTAACAATGCGAGAGTGGAGTTAGGGGTTTTTTTGTGTTATTGACTTAATAACTCAATGGCAAAATCAGAAAAAAATCTTTGGCAACGTATCAAAAAATTAAAATTAAAAGGTCAAATTTTTCGTATAGAAAGCAACACTATTAATGGAATTCCAGACGTTTATTGGTTGATAAATAACAAAAGTTTTTGGATTGAACTTAAGTCAAATGACGTCAAGAATTTAGGTCTCTCAAAGTTCCAAATAAATTGGCATTTAGAACATTTGTCTAATGGTGGACAATCTTTTATCTTGCGAGAGATACTCTCGCAGAGACCCTTGAAACTTTTCGAACTTTGGCAGATCCGAGAACCGAGAGACTTGGTTCTTGTTTATTCTTGCGAAAATTTAAGAGACATTTTTAAAAAAATCTTGACGCAATAACCACGTCCCTCGACTGAAACGATATTTCTATCAAGGTCTATGTGCGTTTTTTCGTTTTTTAGTATTAACTAAAAAACGATATTTCTATCAAGGACTATGCAGAAATTTTCTTGTTAATGTTATAACTAAATACCCATGCGCGCGCGAGACTAGTATATATGTAAATTTTTTCCGCTTAACTTATTAACTAATTAAAAAAAATTTATTTTTTTAATTGGTCCTTTAGTTCCGCAGCTGGTCGGCAGCTTGCAAGCTTTCCGGCCTAAATTAAAAAGTTGACAGCTGTAGCCGTCCCATGGTAATAAGATTCAAATCAACTAACAAAAGGTAAAAAATGAATAAAAAAATAATAAAAATAAATTTAAAAAATGTAAGCTTGGAAGAGATTGAAGAGCTTAAAAAATATCTTGAAAAAAATTGCTGGGACTGGAAAGAGGTAAACAATGCCTCTTCTTAATTATTACAGCCAAACTAAAATGGCCAAGGGTGAAGCGTTCGGATATAAAACCGCCATCCTCCACCTGGCTCCGTTTACTTTATCGGGGAAAAATGTCTGTCCCAAAGCTTCCAAAGAGTGTGTGAAAGCTTGCTTGAATACCTCAGGCCGTGGGATGATGCACAGTGTTCAAAAAGCTAGATTAGATAAAACGAATTATTTCTGGACCAATCGCAATGGATTCTTGTGGGATCTCTCAAAAGAAATAGAGCAGCTGAAAAAAAGAGCTAGGTCTCAAGGGTTCAAATTTGCGGTCCGATTAAATGGGACCAGTGATTTGGCGTGGCATAAATTCAAAATTGATGGGGGCAGCACGATTCACGAGTTGCACCCAGATGTTCAGTTTTATGAATACACAAAAGTCCCTAGCTACTTAGATCATGACGTTGAAAATTTAAATATTACCTTCAGCGACTCAGGGCGGAACGATTCGGACATTAGGGCAGCAATCGCATCTGGCCATAATGTGGCGGTAGTATTTGCGGATCGGTTACCAAAAAAATGGAAGGGCAAAAAGGTTATTGACGGTGACCGGCACGATTTACGTTTTCTAGATCCTCGAGGCGTGATTATCGGATTAATTGCTAAGGGTGCTGGGCGCAAAATTAATAATAAATTTATTAAAGCAGCCTGATGTTATATGTATGGATTTTTACTAGATTGCTATGGAAGGAAATTCTAGTATTCATATTGATTATTATTTTACTTTAGAATTATTCTAAATTAGGGGGCAGCTCAGCCCCCTAAAAAAAATTTTTTTAACTATTGCAAATATCTTAAAAATATATAAATTTATGGGAGTGATAAATAAAAAACAAACTAACAAAAAGGAGTTAATTATGAAATCACTGAAACAAATGATCGACGGTCTTGATATAGCCCCTCGAGGAAAAAAAATTGATTATAAGGCTTTAGTCTATAGTCAATTTACCGACACAATAAAAAACTATTCTAAGGTTACAAAATTATTGAAACCAGAACTAGTTGAACATTGTGAATTAAATGACAATTATTTCCAATTTACACAACCTAAGAAAGTTGGAAAAAAAGGTCTTTATATTGGATCGGTTCAATTAGTTACAAAAAACACGTCAAGGTTTGATGTGACTAAGTTTAAACAAGATCACCCAGAGTTATACGCTAAGTATATAATCGGTGGTGTTTCTAATGAGTTGAGAACCAATTATAAACTAGAGGTCAAATAATGGGTTTATCTTATAAAGGTTATAACATTAGTTTAAGACCATTAAAGACCGACAATCAATGGCAATTGGAACTTGAAAAAAGTGGAGGGGAAATTGTACACACTTACACAATCAACCCACAAAAAACACTTTTATCAGTTGAAAATTTTGCCTTAGATCAAGTTGATAAAAAAGTCTTAGAGCAATCAAAACAATAAATCTATAAACACACGCCCCACAACTGGGGCGTGTGGCTCCCCCTTAAAGAAGGCTCAATTAAAAACCAAAATTTAAAAGTAAAAAAATAAAATTTTTTTACGAAAAAATTTTTGACTTTATTAACTATTTACTAAAACTTGTACCACAAATACATGGAGTATGGCCTCTAACATCTAAGGGGTTTATTTCAAGGGGACCCAGAGGTATAGTAAATTTAAATGACAAATACAGAATTATTGACTACAGATCAGCTTCGAGAGAGGCTCGAAAAGGTGTGGCTTAAACATATTAAACTATGTCAGGACAACTTCTTATATTTTGTGAAGAATGTTTGGCCAGATTTTATATGTCGTACAGATAAAGATCCTAATCAGTGGGGACATCATCAACATATTGCTCATGAGTTTACAAAAATTTCTAAACACAAAAAAGGAAGGCTCATTGTAAATATGCCTCCTAGACATACTAAATCTGAGTTTGCATCAATTTATTTTCCTGCTTGGATGATAGGGAAGTTTCCTAAGATGAAGATTATGCAAGTGTCCCATAATGCAGAGCTTTCTGCTAGATTTGGTGCTAAGGTAAGAAATTTAATTGATAGCGTAGAGTATAAACAAATCTTTGGAGATGTTAGACTTAGAGAAGATAGTAAGGCAAAAGGACGTTGGGAGACCAATCATGGTGGGGAATACTTTGCAGCGGGTGTTGGCGGTTCTATCACAGGACGAGGGGCGGACTTACTTATTATCGATGATCCACATACAGAACAAGATTCTCTATCTGATTCTGCTATGGAGAGAACTTATGATTGGTATCTTTCGGGACCAAGACAACGTCTTCAACCTGGAGGCTCAATAGTTTTAGTAATGACTAGATGGGCTCAAGATGATTTAACCGGTAGATTAATTAAAGCCGAAAATGAACCTAAGGCTGACAAGTGGGAAAAAATTTCTTTTCCAGCAATCTTGAACGAGGACACTGAGCCGAGACCCGTGTGGCCTGAATACTGGTCTTACGATGAACTGGAAAAAGTTAAAGCGTCATTATCCATTAGAAACTGGTCTGCACAATATATGCAAAATCCTACTTCAGAAGAAGGGGCTATTTTAAAACGTGAATGGTGGCAACCATGGACAAAAGAGATACCAGTTTTAAAACATGTTATTCAATCATACGATACAGCTTTTAGTAAAAAAGAAACTGCAGATTATTCAGCAATCACTACATGGGGAATATTCACGCCCCACGAATCAGGGCCAGATGCTATTATGTTAATTGATGCAATTAAAGGTAAGTATGATTTTCCAGAATTAAAATTAGTAGCTTTAGATCAATATAAATACTGGCAACCCGAAACAGTAATCATAGAAGCTAAAGCGAGTGGACAAAGTTTATTACAAGAATTTAGAAGAATGGGAATTCCTGTGATGGATTACACTCCAGGCAGAGGTCAAGATAAACACTCAAGGGTTAATGCTTGTGCACCAATATTTGAGTCAGAACAAGTTTATTATCCAAGAGACGAACACTTTGCTCAAGAGGTTATTGAGGAATGTGCAGCATTTCCTAATGGCGAACATGACGATTATGTGGACAGCACCACACAAGCTATGTTAAGATATCGGCAAGGTTCGTTTATAACTACTTATTCTGACGAGGATGAGGTTGAAAAATATAAACAACGTAAATACGTATATTATTAGGAGTTAAGACATGTCAAAGAAAATGAGAATAGGAAAGGCCTTAGTGGGTGCTACAATGTTAGCTGGACTCTTAGGTGGAGTAGGTGGAGCTGGAGCTACATCTAATGTTAGCAGCAGAGATGCACAAAAAACTAAAAGCCCTAGAAAATTAAGAACTACAGATTCTGGTGCAAGAACGATGGTTGGTTCTAAAATTAAAATGAATGTAGACCGAGATGCAAGCCCAAGAGAAATTAGGGAAAAAGCAGATTCGATCAAAGAGACAAATAAAAAAATTAGAGACAAAGTAGAAAGTAGACGAGATAAGGGAGAACTTTCACCAACAATGCCTAAAAGAAAAAGTCAAATATCATCTGATTTTGGTTTAGATTTAATGGGTGGAGCAAAGACCGGTAAAATGGTAAGAGCTCGTGGCGGTGGAATGGCTAGAATGAAACCTACCAAACTTTACTAATGGCAGAAATCGATAAAGTAATTACTGAGGAATTAGAAACTCCTGAAGCTGAAGAAGTTGACGTTGAATTAGAAACTGAAACTGAAGCAACTCCTATGGAGGAGTTAGCAGATGCAGCAGATTTGTTTTATAAAAATGTTGCAGAGGACATGTCGGATGAGGTGCTGCAAAGAATTTCCAATCAATTACTAGACGATTTTAAAAAAGATAGAATATCCAGAAAAGATTGGGAAACATCCTATACTAATAATTTAGATTTACTTGGTATTAGACAAACTGAAATGACAAGGCCATTTAGAGGCTCTGCATCAGTCACACATCCACTTTTATCTGAGGC
>Ga0209348_1001576_pt1 | contig 11010 bp, 12 predicted proteins | sample ETNvirenome_2_30_FD_184065 | JGI IMG/M metagenome (GOLD analysis project Ga0209348, IMG submission 184065) | Marine viral communities from the Pacific Ocean - ETNP_2_30 (SPAdes) (version 2) | ecosystem: Environmental > Aquatic > Marine > Oceanic | place: Pacific Ocean | collected 2013-06-22 | reverse complement strand
TTACTAATTAAGACTTCTTGCCCCCAAATGTTACTCTGCTCTGCCTATCTTGATGAATCGGCATTGCGGGGTGCTCGTCTTTGTGTAGATCTTTTTCTATTGCTGTTGTCTTATCATTAGTTAGACCACGGAAGTATTCATCCCTGTCTTCTTTAACTTCGATAGGACATCGCATTAAAATTAATCCGCCTGTTCCTATGACGCCTTTGTACTTGCCATCTGAAATAGATGGTAAATCCATTCTGTCTGGATACTCATCTGCTCTCACAAGTTCGTATCCGCTTCGTAGTCTGCCAATGACGTTTTTTTCGTCTTGTTGACCACGATACTCAGACCTTACCCACCTGTGGTGATAACCTTCTGGTGGTTCTGGTGCGTCTAGGTTTGATGGAGGAACCCATCCCCTCTTTCGAGTCACCTGTTCACGGGTTTCTGATTTGCGTGATAGGTTTTTTATTCCTTTAGTAGTCATATTACGCCTCCTTCACGTGTTTTGCGTATTCTTCTAGTGGCACACCAAGTTTTTTTGCAATAGCTACCTGTGAGGGTGTGAGTTTCACAGTGCGGCGCCCATTGGACGATTTTCTAACAGCCGAACCAACTTTTTGAGTCGGCCTGTTTTGATCCTCAAATTTATGAGGAAACTCTTTTCGTATTCTACGATCAATTTCATTATAATACTCATCGGAGCTCGCGTCAAATCCTTCGTTAACAATTTCATCATGTAATGACATCGCAGTATAAGTCATTGCTTTGTCAGTTCCAAACCATTTATTATCTTGTGCCCACTCTTGAGCTCTTGGGTCAGGCTGTGATTGTTGCTGTTGAGGTTGATTTACAATCTGCTCCACACTTGGCTGTTCCGTAGGTTTTGCAGCCTCCTGTTGATCTAATTTATTTTTTCTAAGTCGTAATCTTTCTTTTTCTATGGCTAATTGAGCCATTTTTTGCTGAGCTTCAACTTGTTTTGTTACATCTTGTTGCTCAATTGCTTGTTGATAAGCTGTATTCAACAACGCCTCTGTCGATTGTATTTGAGCTTCATCAGATGTAACCCTTTCACGTGAAGTTGTCATTGTAGTAGCTTGTAAATTTTTATTCTCTTCTTGTACTTTCTTTGCGTAATCAATAGCAGCTTGTTCTCTTCTTTCTGCTTCACGCATTTTCTTAGTAAGTTTATCTATTCTTCTTTGAACAGATTGAGAATAATCCTCTAATTCTTCATCTTTGGATTTAGTTTCTTTTACTTCTGCTTTTGGTTCTTCTTCCTGAACTTCGATTTTTTCTTCAGGCTCAGCAGTTTTAACTTTCTTATCTTCTAAGGTGACCTCGACAGCTTCTCCCGAAGTATCTATAGGCACCATTTTATCTTGCTCTGATTGAACTTGTGGTTGCATAGAGTTCTCCATGTTTATAGTATGTTAGCTGGCAATATGTCTCTAGGGTCATCAATGACAGCCAGTATTTCATCGTCATTAATAATCCTTAACTCACCACCATCTATTCGTATTCTAGAACCTGCATAGCGAGTAATTAAAACCCAATCGTCCTCTTTACACCAAGGACCAGTGGGAAACTTATCTTTGTCTTTGTAAGCATCGGGGCCTACTTTTAAAACTTTGCAAATATTTGTAGTTAACTGAGATTCTTGTACAGTTTCATCTGTTAAATGAATACCAGATTTTGTTTTTGAATCTAATTTTAAGGGAAATAAAGTTATTCTATATCCTGTTGGATTTGGAACTTTTTCCATCTCCTTCTTCTGTTTCTCAACAGCTTTACCATCCCAGATGTGTTGAGGGACAATAAGTTTTGGTTTAGTCATCTTCTAGCTCCGTTTTTCTAAGCAGGTCCGTGAGTTCCTGTTCTTCTTGTTTAAGCGCTGCTAATTTACCAGTAAGATATTTATAATCTGCCCAATCTTTAGCAAGCCCATTTAATATAGACTGTTCAACTTGCTTTTGTCTAGTAATTAATTCGTTCTTATAAAAAGTAAAAAAGTTTTCTAAGCGCATGCCTTCATTTGATCTGCCATAGATTTAGCTCTATTTGGCGTTTGTTTGGCCCATCTTGAGTCTAGCATTTCATAACTAGCACCAATATAATTCTTTTCTGCTAATGCTTTCCACATATTGCGAAACTTTGATACACCGTTTTTACCGAGCTGAAATACCATCTCAACAATTATCTCTTGAGCTATTTCATCAATATCTGTGCAATCATGTTTTTCTTTTAGTTCTCTTGCCCCTTTAATAGCGTTTTGTAAATCATCAGCTAAAATCTCCATCAAAAATTTTTCTTCATATTCTTTGTCATCTTCCCAAAAATCTTCAACGCAAAGGTGGCCTACGCCAACTGTTCTTTTACCCAGTGTATCAAGATAAACTTTATTACGATAGCCCTCGTGCTTCTTTACTGACTCCATTAATCTTTCTAGATTCATTTTTTCTTGAACATGCCTATCGCGCTAGAACCAGCCTTAATCCCAAAACTTGCAGAAATCGCAATGTAAAGTAAATTATGGTAATACGACGGTAGGTCTTGCAAGGCGATAAATCCTTGATGTACGTGTTCTTGCAAAGGCGTAAAGACTAAAACGGCTGGAAGTAGTAGTACAATTAATGCTACTTCATCTTTCCAACTGCCTTTCATTTGATCAACAGCACTTTGTTCCCAAGCAACTTTTCCAGCAATCTGATCTTCTTTAAGTTTCTGAGTTGCTTTTATAGTTGTTAATTTTAATTCTTGTTTTGCTTTCTTTGTTTCTACGAAACCCTTGACGCCATCAGCGACGACGCCAAGTAAAGGTTTAGCTAATAATTGCCACATAAATTTTAGATTGCTCCTATGATAACTATTACGATTATTGCTACTATTGCAGCTTTAATCCAATCTTTCATCTTCCAATCAGACCACTCTTTTAAGTGTGCCCAAAGATCTTTTAGTAAGTTCATACAAACCTCCTTATTAGTTTGCGAAGTATACTACTTTACTCCCTTAAAGGGAACTTTTTTAATTTGTTGGTTGCTAGTCTGTCCTTTTGGCCCAGCACCTTTGTTTTGTCTAACCACAAACGGTGCAAAAACTATAGCTGCATCTGATGCAACTTTAGTTGTAGGAAAAGGATTTGTTTGCTTAACAACTTCCATTTTAGTTTTTTTAAAGTTCATTTTCTTGCCTTTCCATATCCACGTAATGCTAGTCTACCAGCTTTTTTCATAGCTCTCGCACCAGCTTTAATACCTCCTGCTACACCCATAGCAAGTCCCTTAGGAACACGTTTTAATTTTTCTCTACGTCTTTCTTCTGGTGCATCTTTTACACCTTTTAACTTACCCTTTTCTAATGTCATTGAGCCACCCATAGCTTTTTTCTTAGGCTTCTTTACTACTCCACGACCCATTAAAATATCTTTCATGGTAATTTTACCATCACCACTTAAATCAGGAAAACCACCTTTTTTTAATCCTTGTGCTTTTAATCTTTTTGTTGCTTCCATAAGACCGCCTCCTTTTACCTCCATAATTTCTGTTCCACTAGCGCTTTTTTTAGGAACCATTCGAAAATGTGGAGTTCCAGGTATGTCTTGTTTTTCCATTACTGTAGCGCCTTTTTCTACATTCTTTTTTTGTTCTTCTGTTAACTTTTGTTTTTTCTTAGGTTTTTTAAAAGGTGTTACTGATGGCACACCTTGAGCTTTCGGTTTTTTTAATAAACCTCCTATGCCCTTTGTTTTTTTCTTTGGCTTAGGTCCACCTGCAGGTCCTGTCTTTTTCTTCTTTTTTTGCGTTGTTGGTAACGGCACTGTAATTTTAAAGGGGGGTGCCGCTGGTGATTTAGGTGGTTTAGTTTTTTTAGCCATTAGTGTTTCGTCGGTTTTATTAAGTTTAGTAGATCATAACCACTATGATCCATTAAATTTTGAACTTGATCGGGGTTAAAATGTTTTTGGTATATAACTTTTGCAACACCCATCATAGCTCCAGCTAAAAGTATACTATCTTGTTCACTTTGACTAGAATTTTCTGCAAATTCCATCAAAGAATCGAAATATTTTGCTAATTTAAGTTCTGCCTCGATCATTTTGTTTGTCTAAATTAACATTTGCACGTAATTGAGCAATATCTTCATTAGAATCTATCTTATCTTGTGCAATTTTTGCTTGTTGATCAAGTTTTGCACCTTCTAAGTCTAATTTTGACTGATCATTTTGTGCTTTTCGTTGAATTTCTTGTGCTCTTAGCTGTAATTCTTGCTCTTTTAACCCAATTAGTGGGTCTTGACCTTGACCAGCCATAGCTTGTTGCTCTTCGACAAACATTTCTTCAATAAATTCTGTTGCTTTTACTGAAACTTGCTTTTCTATCTCTGCTTGGAACTGTTGCTGTAGCTCTGGAGGTATTTGTCCACCAAATTTTTGTGCTTCAGCCTGTATTACTTCAGCATTTTCAGCTTCAACAATCTCTCTTGCAAGTAATGATATGTGCTCCATAATATGTGATTGTAATATAGTCGTAGCCTGTGGGTTTGCACGCACTAAAATAGATGACATAAATGTCCTATGAGCATCAATATGTGATTGATGATCTTGACCACGAAAAGCATAAATCTTTTTTGCTAACAAAGAGTCAGCATTTTCAATAGCTGGGTCTCTTGGTGCAGGAGATTTTGGTGGTGGTAGTATTGCATCAATATCTTTTACTCCTAATGACTGATACATTCTCTTATATGCTTCATACAGATTATGAGATTGTGGATCTGACTGAGCCATTTGTAATTGTGTCTGTGCCAAGGTAACACGTTGAGACATAGAAAAAATATTAGGATCTGAAACAGGCATGATGTCAACACGCTCATCAAAATCAGAAGTCTTAATACTTGGTACTGCATTATCACCAACTTCATATGGATATCTTGGTGCAGTGAAATCTTTAAAAATTTTTGCTAATAAATTAAACTCTATCTTTTGTGCGTAATGTAATCTTTTATGTATTGCACTCATTACTCTAGAGCCACGTTCGATCAGCGCCATCGTTGTGCCTACAGGTGCATTAGCTGCAACACTATCACCAATCTTTTGATCAGCTATTGCAGCAAATCTTTGACCCGCCTGAACTACAAAACCTAATAATTGAAATAATGTAGCGTCTGCACCTTTATAAGGTAAAGGCATAAGACCTGCACGTAAGTCACCGCTAGGTGCATCAACATCTCTAAATTCACCAGGTTGAATTGGATTATCATCGTCACGTATTCTAAGACCTCTAGCTTTAAAACCTGCCGGTAAGTTTGCTAAAGTTCCAGCATCCAGTAATTGTCTTAAAGCTGCTGTAGCAGTTCTAGATAAACCACCGAGCATGTGTATTAAACCATAACCATAAAAACCTAAACCTGGTAAAAATTTATAATGAACAAAATATTGTTTTTTCTTTTTAAGATTATCCATTTCTTCATAATTTCTGTATATTGATAAAATCTTTTGTGACCCTTCATCTATTGTTACGATGTAAGGAAGCTTTATGCCATCAGGATCTTCAAAACCTTGTATGTCTAAATCACAATGTATCTCCAACAAAGTATAGTTGTCATTACTATATGAACTACCTGTTTGTTTAACACCATCTAATTTATTTACTGCATCTCTAATTTGACTATTTTCGTCATCAGCGGTTTCTTTAATATCAACATCGCGGTACATGCCTGATACTTGTAATTTTCTAATTTCGTTTTCATTACGTCTTAAAACGTGTGTTACTCTTTCTGCTGTAGCTAAGTCTGTAGATGTGTATGGCACAACTAAATCATCACTAGGTATAAATTTAGATACAGCTCTATCTAATGTTGAATCAAAATATATTTTCTTAAATGCTGAACCTGATAATGGTAAATAAAATAACATTTGATCTAAATCAGGATCAAAATCTTCCATGACGTGCATAAGTTGGTAGTTCATAAACTCCTGCACACGTTGTGCCTGTTGTTCTTTTTGTGGTGTTGATTTACCAATAATCTGCGTTCTTACAGGGCCGTTGGCTGGTAGCAATTCTTTATATGCTTGTGCTTGAAATTGAGTTACTGTTTCAGATAATAAAGGGTGTGTTACACCACTTGCGCCCTGAAAAGGTTGTGATCTGTCTTCATAATTAAATCCTAAAAGTTTTAGACCTTTAGCATAGGCATCATGCCATTCTTCTCTTGAAGATTTATCTTCTTTGTAATCGCCAATTAAATCTGATGATATGTCATTTAATATTTCTTCATCTATTAATTCTGCTAAGTTAGAATCAAATTCATTTTCTGGTGCTATTTCAATTGGGTTGATTATTGCACCGCCATCATCTGTCATTTCTACACCTTCGATACTTAGATCTGGTGTCTCAACTGTTACTGATTCTACCTCTAGGCCCTCTGTTGGAACTCCTGTAATTCTTCTATCTACAACCATTATACCTCAAATATATCCTCTAATTGTACTAAACCACCCATAGCTTTATGTGTTTTGTATGGTTCTAGCATTTCTTTAGTGATCTTGATAGCAAAAACTGGAGTTGTTGATCCCTCATCTGGAACTCGCATTCTTTCTACTCTGTAGTTTGGATTTCTCTCTAAAACTAAATTAGCCTGTCGTTCGTCTGTAAGAGTGGCTACCATGTTTCCGTTTTGATCTGTAATCTTAAATACATCATCTCCACCTGCTCTAGTTTGCACAGGCATCGTCACTATCTCAGAGTTATTTTCTTTAGCTTGTTTCTTTAATATTTTTTCTAATGTGCTTGTATAATGCTTACCTGATTCATCAACAGCTTTAGGTCCTCCGTAAAATTCTGCCATACCAATACCTTTAAATCTTGAAGCACCAAAAGTGCCTTCATCTTTAAATTGTTGTATTCTCCTTGCCTTGTCTGCTGCTCTATCTGCAGCAGGAGTTGCCGTATCACCTACAAAACTATACCTTTTGCTTACAAGTCTAGATGGCGTAATAGCATAATATTCTGGTGCATCTGCTTCTTTTAATACAAATTTTCTGTAAGCTAATTCGTACAAGTTAGATTTAACAAGTGCATCTGCCCACTCATCTCTATTTTTAAACGGTAGGTCAGGAAACAATTTGTCAACAGTTTGTGAATCGATTTCTATTATTTCGTTAAGCAAAGAATTTATATTGTCATTTAATAATGTTTGTAGTTCATTAATGTTTTCTTGTGATATTTCTCTCGTGTCTATGTAACCTCTGACTATCTCATCAACTCTTTCGTCAAGCTTTCTTATCTTTTCACCAATCCTTGCTGCTTCTTCTTCAGTTTTTTCTAAAGGTCTAAACACAGTTTTGTTTTTCTCAAAGAAATCTACGACTTGTCTAGCTTGTCTATTGAGGCCCTCTATTGTTGTGCCTTCACCCTCTTCTTGTATTTTACGTAAAGCAGCAGCCAGCTGTTGTTTTCTCTCGGTAGCTTTCTGCATAATGTCTGATTGCATCTCATCAACAAATGCTACTTTTACTACTCCAGTTGTATCAACAGTGGATCCTTTTGCTATCTCTGTATCTAAATCTCCTACCTTTACAAGTAACTCGTCTATCTGATCTAGCAAACCTGGACTCAACTCATTCATTGTATCACCATATTGAAGCATTATTTGCTCTAGTGACAATTGACTTAACCTTTCAAGTTCTCTTTGATCAAAACCTCTTCTAACACCTTCCCTATTTAACTTGTTTATTGCTTCAGCATATAAACCTGCGACCTGTCTTTGTGCTCTTTCTCGTTCACGAGTAAGACCTGGTATGTTTGATTTTGTTTTAGGCGCTTCTAATCTGGTAGGTAGAATACCCATACGATCTGTTAATCTTGACCAACCTACAATGTAGGTATCGTCTTCACTTGGTATTTGAAACTCATGTCGAGGTACAGACTCGCCACCAAACATGGGTTGTGGATAAGTTCCCGGATCGCCTGGTAAATCTTTTTTGTTAATGTACAGAACTCTTTCTCTTTGTGATCCATCAACAAAACCATCCTCTGCATAACCAGAATATCTTACAGGCACCTCTCTACCAGGATTAATTAATTCAGATCCTAGGCCAGTCGCATGTAATTTTAAACCTTTGATCGGTGCTTGTCTTACTTGTCGTATAATTTGAGCTTTAGGTATTGGCACATTATCTTCAAATAATTTAAGCAAAGGACCAATACGATAATCTTCTAGTTCTGTTTTCTTTATTCTATTCTTATTAAAAAAATCTATAACCGCTTGTTTGTTTGCAAAAGTTTCTGGTGTATCCGGTCTTGCTAAAACTCTTTCAACATCTGAATAAAAAATAGATGTCATTGGTTGTTTAGTGTAAGGCGTAACCTCTATAGTTTCACCAGCTAGATCTATTTTCTCATCGGGTGTAGGATCAAAAACTTCCTGTATTTTTTCTCTTTCACCTTCTAATGACTGAGTTTGTTTCTTTGTTGGATTTGTAAGTTTTTCTTTTGGCACTGGTATTGGTGCAACTTCATTGATTGGCGGCTTACCAAACATTTTAAAGAATGGTAGTTTTAAACTAGCTACTTCAAATGACCCCTCAGGCATATCATCTTCAAATATATTTATTCTGTCGTCTTCAACCATACCACCTACACTAAATCCTTCTGCATCCGCTAATTTAAGAATATTAATAGCTTCTAACAATTCTTTTCTTTCAGGTAAAGGATCACCTCTTTTTTCTAACTCGTCAATTAAACCTAAAAGTTTTGTAGACAGTTTTCTTTTCTTACCTAATTTTTGTCCTGGTAATTGTCCTTCCACTCCCATAAGCTCCATGAGCTGTGAAATTTTATCTACCTGTTCAAAATTACCTTGTCGATTAAATTGCCTTGCCATTGCTTCAAGAGACGGTTGTAAGTCTTGATTGTAAGCAGAAATATCAAGATATAAAAAATCAGGATTAGCTCCTTCTCCTATAAATTTTTCAGGATCATATGAAATAGGACTGCCCTCTAAAGCTTTTGTTAGTTTACCTTTTTCAAAGGTATGTGCAATTTGTAACGAAATATTTTTTGAATAAGGGCCAAACACTCTTTGTAAAAAAGGTCTTACGAGTTTGCTCACTTCTTTTCTAGTGTCTTCTAGTTTTTTAAAATTATTAAACATTCTTTGAGCAGGGTTTGCCAAATCTGCAGGGTCGCCAATTTTTACATTGTTAAATAATCTGTTCAAACTTACAGAAGGTAAGGTATCACGTAAATATTGATAAAATTTAAAAGTAGGGTTTTGTGAGAACCTAACAAAATCTTTATTATCTCCAGCTAACCTTGCAGTTGCAAATTCTGGATCAGTAAGGTCAGCACCCTCTTGTAAAAGATCTGGCACATTAGGATTCTGCAAATCTGTAATAACTTCATCTGGATATTCTCTTGCAACCTTTTTCATTAACTCTACATTTTTTCTGTATTCAACGTCCGGGTCTATCGGTTTAGGTATTAAAGTATCTGGATCTGTTATAACTCTACCTTCGCCCTTTTTTATTAAAAACTTTTTGAGTTTTGGCTCCATATCCTTCATTGCCTGTATGTCCTCTTTTCTCATTTGTTGAGCTCTTGATACTGGAAATAAATCAGGAAATTCTTTCGATAATGTTTCATACAACATTGGAGCACCCACTTTAATTTTACCAGGTGAGTTCTTTTGTAGTTTTGTTAAATAATCTAAAGCTTTATTTGCCTTATCTTTAACGTCTTTATCTCTTAATATTTGTTTTTCTTTACCTTGTTTTTTTAAACCTATGCCTTGTTTTGAGCCTGGTAATAGGTTAACTTCTCTTGCTCTAGCAATTAAATCTTTATATATCTCTGGATTATCTAAAGATTGACGTAACAAATTAGTTGAACTTTGACCTCTTAAATAAGCTAGTGCTACTTGTCTTAATATGTTTACATCATTTAAAGGATCTGGAGATTTGTTAATACTATCAGCTAAACTTTCCATTTGTCCTTTTCTTTGTTTTTGACCAACCTTTGTATCCTTAGGTTTTTTAACAGGTTTTAAATTTTGTAGATCGTCAGTGAATAAAAAATTCTCTGTTGCAAGAGGCACGGTAAGTTCTAAATCTTCTTCTTGAGGTAGTGATGGTAATTCTTCTTTTTGTTTTGGTGTAGGTATGTCTGTTTTTGTAAGGACGCTTGGAGGAGGTACAGCCATTTCAACGTCAGCCATTTGTTTTAACCCTGGTGCTGCTCTTTTCTTTTTTTGTTTTGGTTTCTTAGCGTAACGTAAAAATACATTCTGCTCTCCACCGAGCACAGGTTGTAAATCTTTTATTAAGTCTTTTGCCTCTGCATCTGACATTTGATTAACGATTGATTCATCGTTAGCTAGATCGATCACACTTTTGTTTGAGCCTTGGCCAAATTTTCTTACGCCAAGTTTAACTAATTGTTTCACACCAAAACCTAAACCAACCACGTCAAGCACATCTATAGGTAACATGAACTGACCTATCTTTTCCTCCATAGTTAAGTCTTCATGAGCAACGCCCTCGGCTCTTTTTTGAAAGCCGCTTTGCTGTGCCCCATACATAAACTCTCTAAATCTATCAAAGTCTTCTTTAATTGTTCTTGGCTGAAACCCCATGTCCTCGAGCAGTTGGCCACGTTCATCGCCAAATCCAAGCATTCTTGTTGCTTGTGCTTTATCGATACCTAGTCTTTCTAAAACATCTTCACGGTCAGCAGCTATTTCATCTAGCTCTGCTTGGCGTTTATCTGATGGTGCTAAAAAATTATAGATGCTTGATGCGCCACGTAAAAATGTTTCATCCCCTTTGTTTGCGGGCAACGGCACTGTGACCTCTAACCCTGGTTCAAAAATATCTACGTCATCTACCATTAATAATATTCCCTTTGTTCAATATACTTTGGTTCATCCATGTAATCTGATTCTAGCTGGATAAAATTACCCTGTCTGAATCGCAACAGCGCCTGTGTTGTTGAGTCGACTAAATCGTCATGGTCACCATAAGGGAAA
>Ga0209348_1001575_pt1 | contig 11018 bp, 11 predicted proteins | sample ETNvirenome_2_30_FD_184065 | JGI IMG/M metagenome (GOLD analysis project Ga0209348, IMG submission 184065) | Marine viral communities from the Pacific Ocean - ETNP_2_30 (SPAdes) (version 2) | ecosystem: Environmental > Aquatic > Marine > Oceanic | place: Pacific Ocean | collected 2013-06-22 | reverse complement strand
AGTAATTTCTTGAATTATTGTTTAAATTTAGGCTATCCTATAGACATATCGGGTAGTACCCGTATGTTCAAACCTTAGAATTATTAATCATGGCTACAGTTCTATCGGGTACTTCGGGAGCGTTATATTATTCTCCTGCTGGTACAAGCGTAACAACCCTTACAGCATCAGCTTTCCCTTCATCAGGAGGAAACATAACTGTTGGATCTCAGTTGGGTTACAGAGTAAATGACACAGTAACACTTGCATATCCAGCTGGATCTACAGTAACCAACTGTATTCCAGCAGCAGATTACTTTGTAAAAACTTATGATGCTTCAACTGGTGTTATGACAGTTTCCTCAACAGCAGGAGGAGCAGCAGTAACAGCTTCAGCATCTCCTACTTTCGTTGCTGGAACATTTGCAAGCATTACATTTACAACACCATTAGTCGTTGGATCTGTAAGAGAATGGAGTTTTGAGATAACCAGAGCAGAAATTGACGTAACAAGTATTGGTCAAACTGTTACTCAAACTGCACCATTTAGAACCTTCATCTCAGGTTTCGCTGATGGTAGTGGTTCTGCTAGTGTTTATTCAACAGATGATGACACACTTCTATCCAGCAGAATGGTTGAAGATGTTATTCAACGTCAGCAAGCTGGTGCAAAGGTTAGATTGTATATTGATCGTCAGATGAGTGGTGCTAACGTAGATCAGAACGCAAGTAGATCAATCTTGGCAGATATTATTCTTACTTCTGCAAGTTTCAACGTAAACCCAGATGACGGACAGGTTGTAGAGATAGCATTCAGACCTAGTGCTGCTCCTACATTCGACCTATCTAAGACAGCTTAAATTAGCATAAGTTAACGAACCTCAGTTTATCTGGGGTTTTTTTCTGTTTTATATTAGAATAATATAAATATTATATTGTTTTTATTCATGGCAAGTAATTTATCTGCACTAGACAGACTAAGAAAAGCTGCAAATCTTGAACCAAAAAAGAAAGAAGTTGAATTATCTGATGGTTCTATTTTTGAAATGTATGTAACACCATTAACAATGGCAGAAAGAGAAAGAGCACAAAAACAGGCTAGAAGTGAAGATGCTAATGCTTTTGCATTACAATTACTTATTGCTAAAGCACAAGATGTAGATGGTAGAAAACTTTTTAATGCAGGAGAAATTGATGTATTAAAAAATGAAGTAAAAGATGCTGATTTACAAAATCTAATGCTTGCTGTTATTAACTCAGAAGAGGAACTACCTGACCCAAAGAACTAGCTAACCAACTGAAAAGAGACAATCTTATGATGTTGCAGTTTGGTGTTGCAAAGGAATTAGGTAAGAGTCTTGTAGAGGTAAGAAGTATGACACTAGAAGAACTTATAGGGTGGAGTGCATATTTTCAAGTAATAAATGAAGAACAAGAAAAAGAGTTTGAAAAAGCAAGACGTAGAAGATAAGCTAGAATAAAGGTAATTTTTATTATTTGTTGTGGCTGAAACAAGAGCTCCGATAGTATTTTCTTTTAAGGGCTTTGATCAGTTAGATAATGCCATAAAAAAGTTACAGACTTTAAAAACTTTAGTTAATGAAGTAAATAAAGTAGGTGGTACTAAAACAGGTGCTAAAGCAGGAGGTGTAGATAGAACAAAGCAATTAACTTCTCAAAGTAATGCTTTAAATCAAATTGAAAAAACAAGAGATAGAATAAATCAATTAGACGTTAAAGGTACAAGATTAGCTGCTATAAAAGGTAGATTAACTAGAGCCGAAAATGCAGTTAAGAGAGGAGATTTACCTTTAGCAAAACAGATTCTTGCAGCTTCAGAAAAACGTATAACAATTCTTAGTCGTGAGTCTAAAATAAATAAAGACAACACAAGAGAGTTAGAAAGGCAAAGAAAAATAATAGAACAAACAACTCGTAATATAAGAAGAAGAAAAATTGCAGATAAAAGAAGAACAATAGAGGAATCTCCTGGATTTAGATTTGCTCAATTCAGAAGAAATAGAACCGCTTCTGATAGAAGAATTAGAAGAGATACGTTATCCAGTGCAGCTATTGGTGGAGCTTTTCCCTTGTTATTTGGTCAAGGTGGTGGAGCATCTGTTGGTGGTGCTTTAGGTGGATTTGCTGGTGGAATTTTGGGTGGTCAGGCAGGATTTGCATTATCTCTTGTAGGTACTCAAATAGGTTCTGTTTTTGACAATATCATAAATGGTGCAGCCGAGTTAGGGCGAGCTTTAGGCCCATTTACACAAGAGACAGAAGCAGTTACAACTGCATTAGGTTTACAAGGTTCAGCACAACAAGCACAATTACAAAGAATTGAAGAAACTCAGGGTAAAACAGCAGCTTTTAATGCAGCAATGAAAATTATGGCTGCAAGAATTACTCAAGATGGAGTAGATAAACTTACTAATTTTGGAGAAAATACAAGATTATTAGGACAACAATTTACTATAGCTTTAACAAAATTACAGGCTTTTGCTGCTGGTGTTGCAAACTTTGTTATTAGACTTACAGGTTTACGAGATGCTTTACAAGAAAGAGAAGCGACTAGAATAGTAGGTGACGCAGCAGCTACAGGTGATACAGTAGCACAAAGTTTAGTCGAGAGAAGAGAAGCTGCGGAACAATTAGGAGGACAAGGTGGTGAAGCAAATCGAAAGAAAGCTCTTTTAGATCAAATAAAACTTGAAGAAAGAGTTTTTGCAATACAACAAAAGGTATCAGTTGAAGTTGATCAATTAGTAAGTAAATCTGCTTCTTTAATACTTGAAAAACAAAAAGAATTAGAAATGAATAAAAGAATTGAAGAAATAATGAAAACTGGAGTAAATAAAGAATTAGCAAAATCAATTGCTGAAGTTGAACAAATATTTGATGCTGAAGAAAAACTTTTACTTGTTAAACAAGAACAAGCTAAAGCTGCATATGAAAAAGCAATTGTTGATACAAACGATAAGGTTTTGCAATCTGAGTTATTAGAAAAATATCTTGAAATTACTAAACAATTAGAAATACAAAATGGATTAAGAGATGACGCTATCGATTTAACAAAAGATTTAAATGATAATACAGATAAGATAAAGGAGGCTTTTCAAGATTTATCTGAATCAATTAATAACGATATTAAAGAAGGTATTAAAGGATTAATTAAAGGCACATCAACCTTAGGTGATATGTTAAATAATATTGCTGATAAATTCTTAGATTTAGCATTAAATCAAGCATTGTTTGGTTCAATATTAGGTTCAAAAGGAGATAAAGGTGGTGGTATTTTAGGTGCTCTTGGTTTATTTGCTAATGGAGGTAGGCCACCAGTAGGCAAACCTTCAATCGTTGGAGAAAAAGGGCCAGAATTATTCGTACCAAGATCTTCTGGAACGATTGTGCCAAATAATAAACTTGGAGGTGGCGGTACTAACAATGTTGTTGTTAATGTAGACGCATCAGGTTCAGATGTTCAAGGTGATGATGCTGGAGGACAGGAACTTGGTTCATTGATAGCTGCTGCTGTTCAAGGAGAACTTATTAAGCAACAAAGACCTGGAGGTTTACTTAACAGATAATGGCTACTTTTCCTAGTTACAATCCACAATATTCTGCTACAAAACGTAGTCAGCCACAGCAACGTATTACACAGTTTGGCGATGGCTACCAGCAAAGAACTACTTTCGGCCTAAATCAAGACCCTAAAGTTTGGAATCTTACTTTTAATGTTGATGATGAAGATGCTACTGAAATAGAAACATTTCTAGAGGCTAGAGGAAAAGATGGTTCATCATTTGATTGGTCGCCTCCTGATACAACTACAACTTTTAAATGGATATGTAGAAGTTTTTCTAAGGAAATATTTGAAATTAACCGAAATAGAGTAACAGCTACTTTTGAACAGGTATTTGAACCTTAATGGCAATTCCAACTTCTGCACTACAAGAAATCAACCCTGGCTCAATCATTGAACTTTTTACGATTGAACTAAATACAGCTTTACATGGTTCAAACACCATATATCGTTTTCATAATGGTGCAAATATGAACGCAGATGGAGAAGTTGTATGGGCTGGTAACTCTTATTTGAGATTTCCTATTGAATGTACTGGTTTTGAATTTGGTTCAACAGGAACTTTACCTAGACCAAGAATTTCAATAAGTAATATTTTTGGAACAATAACAGCAATAATGCAGGATATTAATACAACAACTGTCGGTAATGATTTAAATGGTGCGAAATTTACAAGAATAAGAACTTTGGCACGTTTTTTAGATGCTGTTAATTTTGCTCCAGAAACAGTTACCAGCACTTCAACAACTACTGTAGCCGATCCTGCTGACGGGGAAACTGTCACTTATACTGTTACTGTTCATAATCCTGGAAGTGGAAATATCTTTAGAATAAATGGTGTAAATAATCCTGTAATTACAATGAAAAGAGGATCTACTTACATTTTCGATCAATCAGACGCTTCAAATAGTGGACACCCTTTAGCAATAAAATCTGACGCTGGAGGATCACAGACAACAACTGTAGTCGGAACTGCTGGAAATGCAGGAGCTACAGTGACTTATTCTCCAGCTTATCCAACCGCTCCAAATGATCTGAGATATTATTGCACAGTTCATGGTAATGGCATGGGTAATACAATAACAATGAATAATCCAAATACAATCCAGCAAACAACAACCTCATCATCTACTACACAGACCAATCCTTATGGAACACCCGATCCAACAGCAGAGTTTCCACAGGAAATTTATTTTTTGGATAGAAAAGTCACTGAAAATAGAAATGCGGTTACATGGGAAGCTCAATCTGCTTTAGATTTAGTAAATGTAAAATTACCAAAAAGAATAGCAACTAAAGAACTATTTCCTGGTATTGGAGCGTTTAGAGGATGACTTGGAAAGATATTGCTTTACAACACGCAAAAAAGGATGCACCGCATGAAGCGTGTGGTTTAGTAGCTGTCTATAAAGGAAAAGAAAAGTACTTTCCCTGTAAAAATCTTGCTGAAGAATTAGAAGAACAATTTATTTTAGATCCCGATGATTGGATAAACGCTGAAGATCAAGGAGAGATTGTGGCTGTATTTCATAGTCATCCAGATCATCCTCCTACACCTAGTCAAGCTGATCTTGCTAGTTGTGAATATTTAGATTTACCTTTTTATATTGTCACTCCAGAAACATCAGATTGGTATTATTTTGAACCTTCTGGGTATGAAAAAAGTTTAATTGGTAGGGAATGGGTATGGGATATTCAAGATTGCTGGAGTTTAATCACTGATTGGTATAAACAAAAGAAAGATATAGTTATAAAGCATTGGAAAAGACCTAAAAGCCCAAAAGAATTTTCTGAATCTCCTTTATTTGAATATGGTTTACCCAAAGTGGGTTTTGTAGAAGTAGATGAGAATGATGAGACAGAAGTTGGAGATGTCTTACTTATGGACACAACTAATACAGGCAAATTAGATCATGTGGCTTTATATGTAGGAGATCAAACTATCCTTCAACATTGTGTGAAAAGACTTAGTTCCAGAGAAACTTATGACGAAAAATGGATAGAATGTACAAAGAAGAGGTATCGCTATGCTCAGTAAAATAAAAGTTTACGGCAGATTAGCTCAATTCTTAGGACAACGTACTTTTGAAGCTGAAATAAATTCTACAGTAGATGCAATTAGATTTTTAACAGCAAATTTTCCTAATTTGCAATCACACATGATAGAACAAAATTATTGTGTAAAAGTTGGAAATTATGAAATAAACGAAAAAGAATTGGATGTGCCTGTCGGCCAACAAGAAATAAAAATAGTACCTGTAGCTGTTGGTTCTAGAAGAGGTCTTGGAAGATTTTTACTAGGAGCAGTTCTTATTGGAACAGCTATTTTCTTACCTGGTGCTGCACCCGCATTAACCAAAACTGGTTTTGTTGCAGGAACGGCAGGAGCAAGTGGTCTAACTGTTGCATTAGGAAACTTAGGTTTATATTTTGCATTATCTGGAGCAGCAGAAATGCTAACCCCTACACCAAGCAACGAAAGCTTTGACGATCCAAATAGTTTTAATTTTAATGGAATTTTAAATACGATAAATGCTGGAAGTCCGATTCCAGTAGTTTATGGCGAAGTTTTTACTGGATCTATAATTGTATCAGCAGGAATTGATACAGAGGACTTCTCAGGAGGAACATAATGTTTAAAATACCTGGAGTTGATTTTGGAGCAGGACCAAAAGAAATAAACCTAAACCCTTTTAGTTGGTTTGGTGGTGGAGGTGGTGGTACTGCCACCATAAGTTTTGGCTCAGTACAAAGTAGGCAAGCAGTAAATATTGTAGAAGTTATAAGTGAAGGAGAGATTGAAGGGTTTCCTTCAGCAGCAGGACTTACTCAAGGAACTGATGCTTATAATAAAGCCTCCTTAAAAGATGTCTTTCTAGATAAGACACCTATTGTAAAATCATCAGCAAATTCAAGCAATATAACGGATGCCGATTTTAACTTCCAAAGAGTCTTATTTAAAACTCGTTTTGGAACGGCAAATCAAACTTCTATACCCGTTGTCAGTGATATAGAAACAGAAGTCAGTGTAAATGCTCCAGTAACTAATGCTGCATCTGTTACTCGAACAGTAACCGAGTCTAATATTGATGAAATTAGAGTCACAATACGTTTTGATGGTCTTGTCAGTATTAATGAAGAAGATGGCAAAAATTTAGGAACTACAGTTGATGTATTTATATTAATTACTGAAAATAATGGAAGAACAACTCGTTTTGATAAGAATCAGATTACTGGTACTGGCCCTGGTGGGTTTTTAGATTTATTTACAGTGCCAACGTCTGCTTTTAGTGTTAGGGGTAAATCAAGAGGTGCGTATTCTAGGGATTTTAAGATTACTTTAAGAGAAGATACGTCTTTTCCAATTTCAATAACAGTTGGTAGAGACTCTGCTGATAGCACAAGCGAAAGAGTAACAGATACATTCAAGTGGTCATCCTTTACAAAAATAATAGATGAACAAAGGCCATATCCAAATGTAGCTCATAATTATTTGCGTTTTGATGCAGAGCAATTTCCTAGTATCCCAAGACGTTTATATAGGATTCGTGGAATCAAAGTTAAGATTCCACATAATGCAACTGTAGACCAAACTAATGGAAGACTAACTTATAACGGAACTTTTAATGGAACGCTTACTACAACTACACATTGGACAACTGATCCTGCATGGATTTTGTTTGATCTTATAACAAATAGTAGATATGGACTAGGAGAGCATATTACTGAAGCTCAATTAGATAAATATTCTTTTTATAGTGCTTCTGTTTATGCTTCTGCATTAGTTGATGATGGTCAAGGAGGTCAAGAACCTAGATTTAGCTGTAATGTTGTTCTGAATCAAAGAACAGATGCTTTCAAAACAGTAATGGCTCTTAGTTCTGTGATGAGAGCTATGACATTCTGGGGTGCAGGATCTTTAACACTTACTCAAGATAGGCCTACAGATGCTAGTTATTTATTCAACTTATCAAACGTAACTTCTGAAGGATTTATATATTCTGGTACTAGTTTAAAAACAAGATCAACTGTTGTGTCTGTGTCTTACTTTGATATGGATAATCAAGAACCAGATTTTGAGACTGTTGAAGATACTGCTGCTAAAAATAAATATGGAATTATTCATAAAAAGATAACAGGTTTTGGTTGTACCTCTAGAAACCAAGCAAGAAGATTAGGAAGATTTATTTTATTTGAAGAGCAAAATTCTACTGAAACTATTAGTTTTACTACTGGAATATCAGAAGGTGTAGTTGTTAGACCAGGGCAAGTTATTGAAGTAAGCGATCCAGTAAGAGCAGGATTAAGAAGAGGTGGTCGTATCAATACTGCGACAACTACAACTATTACTGTTGATAACACAGCAGACACCGATCTAGATGCTACAAATAACGCAACAATAAGTGTTGTTATGCCTAACGGCACTGTAGAAAAACGAGATGTAAGTAGTATTTCTGGTGCTGTAATCACAGTATCATCTGCATTTTCTTCTGTTCCTAATAACAATAGTATTTGGATACTTGAAAATACAACTTTACAGACTACTCAATGGAGAGTCGTAAGTGTAACTGAAGATAAGGATAACTATGCGATTGTTGGAACGGCTTACAACTCAGGAAAGTTTGCATTTATAGAAGATGGATCTGCACTGCCTGTTCGGAATATAACAATATTAAATGAACCTGTTCCTGCTCCTTCTGCTCCTGTTGTTACTGAAGAATTTTTCACAGAAGGTAATAGAGCAAGAACAAGATTAAATATAGATTTCAATTCTGTACCTAGAGCTATTCATTATGAGTTAAAGTATCAAGTAGATAATGGTAATTTTCAAACCTTACAATCACAGACACCCGAATTTCAAATATTAGATTCTTTAGAGGGTACTTATAATTTTGAATTAGCTAGTGTTGCTGCAAATCTTGAATCTTCAGCAAATCCAACAACTTTTTCACATATTGCTGTAGGGAAGAGTGCTATACCAGGAGATGTTACTGGACTGACAGCCGAACCAGTTAACTCTAATCAAGTAAGATTACGTTGGAATTTATCCGCAGATATAGATGTTACTCATGGTGGTCGTGTTTATGTAAGACATTCTTCAAAAACTGATGGAACGGGAACATTCTCAAATGCTACTGATTTAGTAAAAGCATTAGCTGGTAATACAACAGAAGCTATTGTTCCATTATTGGAAGGAGAGTACATTTTAAAATTTCAAGATGATGGAGGAAGATTTAGTGCAGGAGAAGCAAGTGTTGTAATAGATTTACCTGATAATCTTGCACCGCTTATTGCACTTACAAGAAGAGAAGATTTAGATGTTCCTAAGTTTCAAGGAACAAAAACTAATGTTGCTTTCGATGCTGTAACAAATTCTCTTAATTTAACTGGTACTGGTTTATTTGATGCAATCACTAATTTTGATCTTGAAAGTTCTATAGATGATATTGGAGGTATCGCTCCATTAGGTACATACGAATTTGGAGGTGCAGCAGGAACATCTTTCTTAGATTTAGGTGGTGTTTTTAGTCTTGATTTAAAACGTCATTTTCTTACTGAAGCATTTTTTCCATCAGATTTATTTGATTCAATTTCAGATATAGATGCAAGAGTAGATTTTGATGGATCAGTTGCAACCAAAGTAAATGCAGAAATGTTAGTTGCTGTTACCCAAAACAATCCTTCATCTGGATCGCCTACCTACAGTGCGTTCCAAACATTTGCTAATGGAACTTATAAAGGTAGAGGATTTAAATTTAAGGTAAATATGACAAGTAATGATCCTGACCAAGACATAAGAGTATTTCAATTAGGATACACAGCCTCGTTCCAAAGAAGAACGGAGCAAAGTACAACTACTATTGCATCTGGAGCAGGAGCAAAAGTTATTACATTCACAGATTCTTTCTTTACTGGGACTTCCAGTATTGGTGGAGTAAATTCAAATTTACCTTCAATAGGAATAACTGCACAGAATATGACAAGTGGCGATTTCTTTGAATTATCTAATATTAGTGGTACAGGATTTACTGTTCATTTTAAAAATTCATCAAATGCTTCGATTGATAGAAATTTCACTTATCAGGCTGTCGGATTTGGTAAGGGATGATAAAATAAAATAAAATATTACCGAAATGGCAAGAGTCAATAGTACAACTAAAGAAACGGGTAATAATTTTAATGTAGCTAATGGAACGGGTGCTGCTGTCCGTGCAGGAATAAATGATATTTTTACAGCTTTAAGAACAATAAATAGTGCAAGTGGAGATCCTTCTGGTACAGGGAATGTAGTTCAATTTCAACCTCACATAGATTCATCTACTAATTTATTAAAAATCTGTACTGCCGTATCTTCTGGAACTGGTACGTTTACAACTATAGGAAATATTACACAGGCTAATTTAGGTCTAGCTCCAGTTGCAGGAGCAACTTTTACAGGAGATGTTGTTCATAATTACACTACAGCCTTACAAATACCTGTTGGAACGACAGCACAAAGACCTGGTTCTCCTTCAACAGGAGATTTTAGATGGAATAGCACTTTAGGAAGTGCTGAAATATATAATGGTTCTGCCTTTGCTGCTGTAGGTGGAGGTGCTGGAGCTACTGGTGGAGGTAGTGATGAAGTATTTTTTGAATCGGATCAAGCAGTTACAACTTCTTACACTTTATCCACTGGAAAGAACGCACATACAGTATCCCCTACAATAAACTCAGGTGTAACTGTAACAGTGCCATCTGGTGCAATACTTGTTATTCTTTAATTATGGCTTTAAACATTAACGGCACTACTGGTATTTCTGGAGTTGATGGATCAGTTTCCGCACCAGCATTAACTGGAACGGACAGTAATACTGGTATAACATTCCCTGCTGCTGACACTATCAAGTTTTCAACTGGCGGTGTTGAGCGTATGCAGATCACTAATAGCGGTGTTTCTGGAACTGGTGTTGGAGGTAAAATTCTTCAATACAAAGTTACTAAAAAAACCGATTCTGTATCTACATCTTCGCAAAGTTATTCAGAAATAAGTTCTGATTTTCGTATAACACTTACACCAACAGCTTCAGATAGCACTATTGTTGTAACAGCTTATCTTATGGTAGCCAATCAAAATAATGCTAATACTTTTAGATTAAGAAGAAATACTGCAAGCGATTTTTCTGGAACGTCAACAGAAGTTATACAACCAGATACTTTTTTAGCAAATGAAGATGGAGTATGTTCAGTTTATGAGGGTGGTTCACATATTTTTACTTTACCTGTTACTGGTTGGGAGATTTCTGGGAACACAACTGCAAGAACTTACAGCCCTTTTTGGAGAGTAGGTGGAGGAACTATGTATTTAGGCAGACTATATAATAGTGCTTCCTACCATGGTGTTTCTACAATGACAGTTATGGAGATAGGAGCATGAGTTTAGATCACGAAGCAATACGCAAGGCTTACCCTGACG
>Ga0209348_1001574_pt1 | contig 11021 bp, 21 predicted proteins | sample ETNvirenome_2_30_FD_184065 | JGI IMG/M metagenome (GOLD analysis project Ga0209348, IMG submission 184065) | Marine viral communities from the Pacific Ocean - ETNP_2_30 (SPAdes) (version 2) | ecosystem: Environmental > Aquatic > Marine > Oceanic | place: Pacific Ocean | collected 2013-06-22 | reverse complement strand
AAGCGGTCCGACAGGACTGATGATGATAAAAAGAAATGTTTTAGAAAAGCTTATGAAAGATAAACCTGATTTACAGATAAAGTTTCCTAAAGAAAAGAAAGAAGATATTAACGCTGAGATTATGGGTGAGGAAAAGACCGGAGAAGATCCTGCAGATAAGTGTTTGTATAACTTCTTTGATACAAGCTTCAAGGATCATTTATTTAAAGGAGAAGACATAGCTTTTTGCGAGTTGGCAAGAAAAGCAGGCTTTAAAATACATGCGAACATAGACTCAACAACCATGCACCACGGACCATACGGATGGCGTGGTAAATTTAGAGAGTCTTTTGACAAAGTCACGGAAAAAAAATAAAAAATGGAATTTGAAAGAATAAAATTTGATTCTTGGATACTGCGTTCTAAGTTAGCAGAACATAAAGAAATAAAGACAGAGTTATTAAGATTAATCAATGAAGCAAAAACAAAACCACAAAAAGCAGAATTAGATGATTATTATAATAATCACATAACTCGTCATGATTTTGATTACGGGGATGACTTTGATAGACCTTGGGTAAAATACTTTGAAAAATATTTCAGAGATTTTTTACTAAAAGCTGCAAGAGAAATGGGTTATGGTGAACTAAGAATCATTACGGTTTGGTTTCAACAGTACGATAAAAACAGTTGCCATAATTGGCATGTACACTCAAATAATTATAGTGGAGTATATTATGTTGATATGCCCCAAGGATCCGCACCAACAGAATTTATGTCTTACCCTGATAGGAAGAAGTTTATTAACCCTGGAAAAGAAGGAGACCTTATCTTCTTTCCCTGTTATATTATGCACCGAACAGCCCCACAAGAAGTGGAAGGGAGAAAAACTATTATATCTTGGAATATAGATTTTGAAAAGATTAGAGAGGATGTAGTATGGACTTTATAAAGGAGGAAAAATGACTAAAAAGAAACGTTTAGGATGGGACGGTAGATCTCGAATTCCTACCAAGAAATATAAAGAAAACTATGATAGAATCTTTAAGAGTGAAAAAGGATCTGTGCTTAACACTGAAAAAAGTTTTGTTAGCAAAGATTATAGTGAAGAAGAAAAAAAAGAACTACAAAAATTGGAGGATAGAAATGGATTTTGATAAAATTAAATCTAAATTTAATGTCTGGTCTTTACATTATAGGACAGAGATTATTTGGTTTGTTATCGGATTTGTACTTGGTGCTATTATTTTATAATGATGTCAGATAAGGATATAGAAGAATATCATAACATTGAAAGACAAATGCGAAGTATAAAAAAGAGTAATAAATACAACTATATAGAAGGAAAACGCATCGATGACCATGGATCACGGATCTATGATATACTCGGAGCTAGACTTCCGTCTGTAACTACGATATTAGGCCTAACAAAAAATCAACAATTTTTAAAAGACTGGAAGGCCAAAGTTGGAGAAGCAGAAGCAGAGCGAATCAAAAATTATAGTTCTCAACGGGGAACTTCCATGCACAAATTCTTGGAATCTTATATACAAGGAGTTGGGTACGATGATCTTACAGGGATCGGACAAGAGGCGAAGCCCATGGCCGAAAAAATTATTGAGATCGGTCTTACACCGGTTGAAGAGTATTACGGCTCTGAAGTTACATTGCATTATCCTGGGCTATACGCTGGGAGTACTGACTTGGTTTGTCTTCACAATGGATTAGAAACTATTGTAGATTTTAAACAAAGCAATCGACCCAAGAGAGAAGAATGGATAGATGACTATTTCTTACAAATTGCTGCATACGCCATGGCCCATGACTATGTTTATAAATCTCAAATTAAACAAGGTGTAATAATGGTATGTACTCCTGACCTATATTACCAAGAGTTTAAAGTTTCCGGGGCTGATTTAAGGTCGTGGAAACATAAGTTTTTAAAAAGATTAGACATGTATCATGAGTTAAAATTTGATGAGAAAGAAAATGTTATTTAATTATAAAAAAGGAATACACCCGGAGTGTGGTAAAAAAATAAAAGTATACAAAGATATTCTAATGACTCCTTTCTACACCGAAAATTTTTGTGATGAATTAGTTAAAATGTCTAAAGAATACAAAGATAAATTTTCTCCTGATATTGTTTACGGAAAAAGTGATAGTCATAAAATGACTGAAGATTATCCATGGGATACTTTATTTTTTAGTAAAATTAGTTATTTTCTTTTTGAAGATTTTTGTGAGCATTACAAAAAATTTATATGTCCTATCTTGCATAGTTATTTTTCTCCTTGTAATGTTGCAGGTTGGTTTTCACCAATGATAATTAAATATTCTAGAGTTAATCAAAAAGTTGATATTCATAACGATACAAGTCTTTTTACTTTAAACGTTAAACTTAACACAGACTTTGAAGGTTGTGAGTTAGAGTTTCCACGTCAAGAATGGAATAACTCAGCGCTTCCAAAAGGTTGGTGTATGGTTTGGCCTTCTCAAGTAACTCATCCGCATCGCGCGCGACCGTTGCTTAAAGGTACTAAATATACACTAGCATCATGGACACATCCGATAAGCTGGAATTCAGAACAGATGGGAGGTTCAATTTATAATGACAGAAAAAATGCTTAACGCATTAATGAAAAAATATGATGCACAAAAAGAAGATGCTATTCTTAAAATAGAAATGATTACAAAAGGAGTAGTTATTCCAGAACATATTGACATTACTGGAGAAGTTGACAAATTGTTACATATTGTTGCAGAGAGCGAAGAAAAAGCAGAAGTTTTGTGGAAACTTTATGGCAAAACAAAGGCAAATTAGTTTAAAATAAGGCAACTTTTTGCGACACCTAGGGTGTCGGGGAGGTGTCGGGGAGGTGTCGGGAAATCTTTTTTTTAAAAAATTTTCCAAAAAATAGTCGATTTGTTCACCTTTTAGTCTGATTTTGCGACACTTGCGACACCCTTGCGACACCCTTCCGATACCCCTAGTGTCGCAACTATTAGTCATATATACCAACGCTTATAGCTCATTTTTGACATTTCCCGACACTTTCAAGAATTTTATACCCTCAAGCGCTATAAAAAATATTTTTGGTGTCGCAAGGGTCGCAAAAGAATGTTAGAAGATTTTATGCCTAGGAAAAGAAGAAAAGCTATTGCCTCTATAACTCCCGATATACCTTATCCGAAAGTCCGAGTGGAGTGGATTGATTGTGTGAGTGACTCCGGCTGGGCGAATGAAAAAGAATTTGATAAGATGTCTTTAGCAAGACCTATTAATGAAGGTTGGTTATATTCTAAAGATAAAAAATCTATAAAATTATTTGCGTCTTACGATAAAGAAGATGATGGAACTTTTACTTTTGGGGATCGGACGATGATTCCTCGTCAGTGGATTCGGAAGATTCAGAAGATTTAGGAGATTCAATTGCTTCACCTTCAACAGTCTTTGCATTTAAAAGAGGTTCGTAGTCGTTTAAAATTTGTTTCATTTTTGCTTCTAGCTCTTGTTCTGATAGGTCCTCTAATTTACCTGTTTTTATTATTTTTCTATCTATATACAATCCTGCTGCTTTTCCCCTATTGGCTTCAGCATTTACAGCGCTGGAAAAACTTCCTTTCTTTAAAGCGGCTTCTCTCAACCTAGCAAGTTCTGCTATGTGTCCTTCATAACTAACTTCATGTTTTTTAAGTCTTTCTTCTTTTAGCTCTCCAATATGTTTTACAACTAAAGGACTTAATTTTGGATTTGTTAATTCACTTCCTTCAACTCGTGCTCTTTTTGGACTGTAGCCAGCTTTTAAAGCAGCTTCAGTTTTAGTTACTGGTCCGTTTTCATCTCCGAATACTAAAAACTCGGCGAAACGTTGTTGCATTTCTGTTAATCTTTTTGGTAATCCCATTATTTCATTGCCTCAAATTTACAACTCATACACATACCCCATCCAGCTTCCTCTTCTTCTACTGTCATAAAATCCATACACCCTCCTTCACACATAGTGTTTGATTTCTCAAATATCTCTTCTGAATAGTAGTCAGGATCTTGTAGATGTCTTCTTATTTTTTCTTTTCTAGCCAGTTCTTTTTCTGTTAATTCCATAATATGTAGCCATGAATGGATTTAGTCCAGACTGGCTACTATTGACTTTTTAGAGTAACTATCCTATAAAGTCAATATATGATAAGTATACAGGAGAATTTCATAAAAGATGAAGATTTTGCGGTAATAGCGGGTTTTGCACAAAGCAAGGAATTTCCTTGGTTTTATCACAATAGTGTTTCTACCAGCGAAGATAATGCAGTAGGTTCTTATTTTCATAGGCATTCTCTTTTTGAGAATTGCTCAAAGCGTAGTGATTTTTTTAATCCAATTATGGAACCTATCTTAATAAAACTAAACCCTCGAGCTTTAATTAAAGCTACTGTAAATATGTATCCTAGAACGCATGAAATTTTAACACACGAATCTCATGTGGATCAGACTTTTGAATGTAAAGTTTTAGTGCTCTACGTAAATACGTGTGATGGGTTTACTCTTTTTACAGAAGATAACAGAAAAGTAAAATCTGTAGCCAATAAAGTTTCAATCTTTGACTCTTCTCATTCTCACAGCAGCACTACTTGTACAGATCAGGACGTAAGAATTTTAATAAACATTAACTATTTATGAGGAATTTAAATTATGACAGACGATAGAGGAACAGGAGATTTAACATTTTTAATTGAGCAGCATAAGAAAGAAATTTGGGAATATAAAATGAAAGAATCGGAATTAATTAAAACTCAAAATCAGCTTCGAGGCAGTAAAAGTATTATAGATGAACTGTCTAGTCAGCTTACTGATTTAAAGCGAGACAATAAATACCTTGCACAACAAGTAAATGACTATAGAGAGCAATTAAGAAAAGCAGGACTTTAATGAGAGTACAAGACATGCAACAATTTTTAAATTCATTTACAAAAGGATCGGACGCAATAAAAAATGCGGCAATCTTTGTTGAAGTAAATGGTAAATTACATGATGTACGAAGGATAGAAGTACATGAAAACTCTATTCCAATTGTTGGACAAGTGGGTCACACAGCACACAGATTAGTTTTAAAAACTCAAAAACCATCTAGTATTATACTACCGGAAAAGCTACAAAAAGACTATTAATGAACGAGGTTGTTACCTCGATAAAGACATGGGTCCAGAGGCAAAATTATATCAAAAAATTAAGAAAACTTTTAATAGAATTTCCTTTGTCAGGATTGAAAACAATAGCTTACTTGGCACTCCTGATCTATTGGGCTACAATACTTTTGGGAACTTTTTCACTCTAGAACTTAAAGTAACTCGAAGTAAAAAAATTAGATTTTCACCACACCAAATTTCTTTTCATGTGAAACATCCGAAGAATAGTTTTATCTTGGTAGAGGCCCTTGATCAAAGGTCCTCTAAACTTTCTCAATTCTTTTTGTTCAAAGGAGAAAGAATCTTGGAGCTTGACGCTTGTGGCTTGAAGCTTGATCCTTGCGCCACGGGGCTTGAGGCTTGCGGCTTGGAGCTTGGGGCTTGAAGCTTCCACGCAGATCTTATAACTAGTCTTGGCTTGGAGCTTGAAGCTTGGGGCTTGAGGCCCGGACCAGGGCGCACGCGTGCATGGCCCGTCGGCTCTGGCTTGCTAATGGCCTGGTCCAGTTTATTACGTCTACGTAATTCTTTATAATACTTTGGGTGTCTCCACATATCAATTTAATTTCTTTCTTGCTTGGTGCTTAAATAAAAATGCAGCATCTTTTTTTGTAATTAACCGGTCCTGAATAGTTTGGAAAAACTTCTCACACTTCCGCAGGTAGGCCCGCGGCAGCTCCTTATGGTCCCTGATGAAGTAATGCGTCAGGTCGTTGTGTTTAATTCTTTTAGTGCTTGCCATAACTAACCACCTTTACAGCAGGATCCCAACATTGTCTACAGTCTCGACACTCGTTGTCCTGAGCTGGGGCCGGGCACGTGTGAAAACCTTTGTCGACTACCATTGAAGAGTTGGGCCACGACTCAGGCGCCCGCTGGTTGACCATCGGAGCGGAGAACCGGATGACTAGATTGGCTGGTGCCCTGTCCAGGTGGTCCTTTATCCATGCTTCACGGGTTGGCAGCCAGTGACGCTTAGAAGGCGTGAGCTTGCAGACTTCATAAATTTTATTTAAATGATCTAAATCCTGTACATCTCCGGAATCATGCCACCTGAAGACGTCCGGCTTTTTGCTGTTGATCAAGTGCGCCATTGCCAGAACCCATCTGGGGTCCTTGATAGCTCGCAGCCTTCGATACTGTGCATCCTGGACAACCTTGAAGACGTAACAACCTTTTAGAGCGTAGCAGTCATAACAGACAGAGCCCTTAACAGCTTGGAGCTTGGAGCCTGTCTTGCATTCCTTGGCAGGTAACCCGATAGACCAGCCAGGCATTTTCGATGGCTTGCTCAATGAGCCGCCTATAATTTTTAACGCTTCTTTTGTTTGCATACTTTCTCCTTTAGTTTATAGGACACAATAACAGGATACAGCTTCCTTGTCAAGCTTGCGGCTTGGAGCTTGCAGCTTGAAGCTTCTTTTTTATATCCATTGGCGCTGAGCCAGCGCCAATGGTTGATTAATATTTTTAAACTTTGTGATCCCGGCTGTCGACTCATCCGTAGAACTTCCTTTGTTTTGCATATCTTACGCTGTCCATCTCCATGAGTTGAGCAAAGTTTTCTACAATCTCTTTTGCTCTAAAGCCACCATCTCCGATAGCTATCTCCGCGGCTGTGTAAACTCTTGCCGCAATGTCCTTTGGATTAAGATTACTTCTTAAATAACCTTCCTTTGTAAATGTAGCGTCTAACGCTGTTTGGTATTGTTTTTCTTTTTTTGTTTGCATATGTTTCCTTTCTAATTCTAACCTACATTATCCTACAGCAATGTCAAGCGCTTGTTGCTTGTGGCTTGCAGCTTGCACCTTAGAATCATTCTAAAGTGCCCTGATCAGGCAATATCAGACCGCTTAAACTGTCTGACCTATTGCTACTAGATATCTCTAGTTCCGTGCTGATCCCAGATCCAACAGTGTGCCGGCCTTGCGATCAAGTTCTCACCATTGGATCAGGGATCAGGACTAGAACAGCATGTAGGCGATCTCCTTCCAACACGTGCAATGAGGAGACGTTCTCCAGAGTGACACCGCGACCTATAATATAGCCCTTTTTGGTTATGTGGGGCGCCGTCTAGTTCTGATCCCAGATCCACTAACGAGTGCTAGCATTTTGCATAGGACATCTCCTATCGCTAGTGGATCAGGGATCAGTTCTAGTTGTGCTAACAAGGTAGGTAAATTACCAAAAAACACAACCAGAAGTTGTCCCACTGGTTGGCAAATTTATCGACCGGAAACCAGAAACGAGGTCTTACAATTATCAGAGGTAGTTTAACTTAACTTAATAAATAGTAAATCCAATATAGTCCTTGACAATCCCTTTGTCAAGTGTTAATTTCAAATCATGCAAACAAACAGAAAGGCAAATATGAAACTAGCAGATACAACAATGGAAAGTGGTTATTCATTTCAACAAGAACTACTTTTACAAGCACTAGAAAGACAAGCACTAACGGGCATGTTAATGACTAATCCTAGAGTGACGGGTTTTACTTCTTTTGCTAAAGCAGTGCTTAATTTTATCAATGATAAGAAAGCACCTAAAACTTGTAAAAATTTATATAGATATCTTTTAGATAAAGGGTATTATGATAATATTGAAACAAGACTAAATAGAAAGGAAAAAAACAATGAGTAGAATAAGACTAAACCAAGAGTATCGGAACAAGATTGCAAATCGTATGAGAGTGCATCTTGAACAAGAAGATACTCATGAAAAACAAACTTATGACAATCTAAAAGCAGATCAGATTGACATAAATGACAACGCATGGAAAATGGCAGAAAAAATAGTTAGACGACATTATACTGATGATGATGTTGCTAAAGCAAGATACCTACAAGATAAGTTTGAAAATGTAAGTACGATTGCAAAAGACAGTTGCTTTCATTTTCATTATCTTGGAAAAAAAGAAACAAGAGATTACGACAACAATGCCAAAGTTGAAGATGCAACAATAGAAAGCCATTTTGATTTTAGATTAAATGGTAGTTTAGATGTTGATAGCAATTCAGATTGGCGACATTCAAACGATAGTGCTTATGGCTATGCTTTGTTTCGTGATGAACTTAAAGCACAAGATAATTGCAATCCTGATATTTTGATTGAACAAGAGGGCAAAGATCAAAACCCACACAAAACAAAATATTGCGACAACAATAATAAATATCTTGGTGATGACGATACTGGTTATGGCAAGGAGTGGAATGAGAAATACCAATTAGATTTAATTGGTAGAGATTATTGTAGGGACAGGTCAATAGCTTGTAATGAAGATGAGTATATGTTCTTGATTGATTGGAAAAGACAAAAAAATCTTTTTGTTATGGCACATTACAATTGGATTAAATCTATTTTAGACCAAATGAAAGAAATTAAACTTGGTTTAAAAGGTTATAAATATTTAGACGAGGCAATTGAACTTGCGACAGAACTTGGTTTAAATATTTCAGATGCAGAAATAATTAGAACTAACTCTACTGGACTTGTAATCTACAATCCTAAAAATCTAGCTGATAGAATAAAAGGAATGAAGAACAAGAGAGAGCAAACAAGAGAGGAAAAAATAAAGGCAAGATTGTTGTATGAAAAACAACAACAAAATAGTTAAACCCATTTTGGGCATATAGACTATTTACTTTAGGGATAATTTATGGGATTATCCCTGAATAACAGAAAGGATAAAGACAATGGAAAACGACAAACAATTTACAATAACTTACTACTCTAATAAGGATAAAAAACATATCACCCGTTTAGGTAAATGGGTTGAGGGTTGTAGATATTGGACATCAGCAAAAGGAAAAGCAATATTCACTTACTTTGATATTGAGGCAGATAACTTTAGAAATGCGACTACATCTTGGAAAGTGAGATTTTAATGACACAGTTAGACGATAGCCACGATTTACTACATGCACAAAATAAAGACAGAATATATCAACACCATAAAATCTTGGACAAGTTAGAACAAAGGATTTCTAAACTTGAAAAAGTTTTAGAAAGCCATGCTAAATGTATTGGAGAGTTGAGGGAAGAAAATGAATAATTATAATTGGTGCCATGGTCCGAGTTGCCATACTCAACAAACACAATCAAGAGTGAGAGGTAGTAAAGGAAATAAAGTATTGAGAACTATTAAAATAAAACTGGGTACCGAATATATTAGACAAAGTATATATGCTTATTTTTGTAATCAAAATTGTTTATTCGATTTTCTTAACGAACATAAAGATAGAATAGTTGCACTTGCACCAAGGCGCGAGGCTCTCGAAACACCAATCAAGGTTGTAAAGAATAAGTATGAGAGTTATAGATATGAATGGAATGGCGAGGGTGGAAGTGAACGAGTACCATATATGGCAACAAATACTATAATTAAAAGAGTTGACAATGATTAAAGGATAGTATAGGATATCTAATATGAAAACAAACATAGACAACAGAACAGAAGAAAGGCGTAATAGATTCAATGGCGAATCTGTTATGTTAACTAAAGAAGAAGCTAACAAACATGATGCAATCTTCATCAATGAGTTAGCCGCAACACTAGAAGATAAGACCGCAGGCTTCGACGGTGCATCTAAACTATGGGACAAAGTAAATAAAGATTTACATTGGTTTAGGCAGCACAACGCTAAAGCATACATGGTCTTGCTAGACTAATCGTCAACCATAGGTTGTGGCGCTCGCGCGCCACAATTCTAAGCGGATCCTAACCCAATCTCAATAATCAATCACAGGTTGTACCCCACCCCCCTTTTTTTAATAAAGGGGTCCCACTACTTCAGGTTGTATTGCTTGATTTAGACTGTTAATCCTGTTAAAAACATTTTGAACATCTTATAAGGGTGCAAAAATTTTATAAAATTTTTATATGAATTTAAATAAAGTAGACATTAGTAAACTTCCGGCAGACGTTAGAAAGACATTTAAAAGATTGCGAGTTATGCATGCAGAAAAAAGAATTCAAAATAAAGCTAAAGAAGACTTTTTATCCTTTGTTAAATGTGTATGGCCCGATTTTATAGAGGGGTCCCATCACAGGCACATTGCAAAAAAATTTAATGATCTTGCTACAGGTAAAATTAATCGTCTAATAGTGAACATGCCCCCGAGGCATACTAAATCAGAATTTGCATCTTATCTACTTCCGGCATGGATGGTGGGCCGTGAGCCAAAATTAAAGATCATTCAAGCAACTCACACAGGAGAATTAGCCGTTAGGTTTGGTCGTAAAGCCAAGCACCTAATTGACTCGGAAGATTATTCTAAAATTTTTAAAACAAGTTTACAAGAAGATAGCAAAGCCGCTGGTAGGTGGGAAACAGCACAAGGTGGTGAGTATTTTGCAGCTGGTGTCGGCGGTGCAATCACCGGACGGGGTGCTGACTTATTAATCATTGACGACCCGCACTCGGAGCAAGATGCACTTTCTCCTAATGCTATGGAGTCTGCTTATGAGTGGTATACATCAGGACCACGACAACGTTTGCAACCTGGTGGAAAAATTATTTTAGTTATGACACGTTGGTCAACAAAAGATTTAACAGGAATGTTGATCAGAAACCAAGGTGAGGCGAAAGCGGATCAATGGGACGTGGTCGAATTTCCGGCGATCATGGACCACGGATCAAAACAAGTTCCCGTCTGGCCTGAGTATTGGAAGTTAGATGAATTAGAAAAAGTAAAAGCAACACTACCCGTTGCTAAATGGAATGCTCAATGGATGCAAAATCCAACAGCAGAAGAAGGGGCAATACTTAAAAGAGAGTGGTGGAGAAAATATGAAGGTGAGAATATACCTAAACTTCATCATGTCATACAAAGTTATGACACAGCTTTTCTTAAAAAAGAA
>Ga0209348_1001573_pt1 | contig 11025 bp, 9 predicted proteins | sample ETNvirenome_2_30_FD_184065 | JGI IMG/M metagenome (GOLD analysis project Ga0209348, IMG submission 184065) | Marine viral communities from the Pacific Ocean - ETNP_2_30 (SPAdes) (version 2) | ecosystem: Environmental > Aquatic > Marine > Oceanic | place: Pacific Ocean | collected 2013-06-22 | reverse complement strand
GGTTATGCGACGGGTGGCAAACCTTGCCCCGCCAGACGCAGACGCAGACCAGGACATTGTGATTGAGGAATCCAAAAAGGGTCCTGCAATGTCTTTCCTTGGCAAAATCTACTCTCCACTGCATCATGCAATTATTTCTACCAAGGAAGGCCACCCAGTCCGAGAGGCGATCAGAAGAATCATTGCAATTGCGATGGAAATGGAAATTGTCGGGCAAAGAGAAGGCAGGCAAGATGCTTCTGTCTACAACACAATGCCCAAGGCCTGGACGGGCAACAATGGATTCAAGTTCGCTCAGGTGATGGATCAATATGTGCCACTCAAAAATGAAAACTCAGAGCTTGACGGTGATACGGAAATTAGTTTCCTCGAAACCCCCGAAAGCGAGACTCCCACTAAAATCCTTGTCAAAGACCTCCCCCGATCTGTTCGAGTCGCTCTCCTACACTTCAAGCAAAGAAGCGAAACTCAAAGAGAATACATTGTCAAGGAAAAACGCGATTTCGTTCGTCGTGCTTTGGATCGATCATCGAATGCACAGCTCCTGAAGATGGCAAAGCAGGAATCTTATGGTCGCCCATATCTCTACGAAGAGATTGAAATGGAGAGAATCGACAATCAGACTGTATTCACCACTGCTGATCAGGTTCTCAACAGAGATCAATTGATTGAAGAGCTTGTCAGCTACCAGGTGCCACAAGACTGGGGCCTGCAATATGCCCACTTCCACCATGCGTTCTTTGGCAAGTACAAGCTGAGAGCATACGGAGAAGACGCTGAAGGCAACCAAATTGTCTACAAGATTGGCGATGCCAACACACAGGCAGAAGCATACGAGAAACTGGCGCAGTTCAAGGCAGGTCCTGAAGGTGGCAGGTATAATCGATTCGAGGCAAAGCCTGCTGTTAAGACAGATTCGCCAGACCTAGTCAGATTGTCAGGCAGAGCAAGATCAAAGCTGATTCGTGAGCTAAAGAGGGCATCTGACCTTGAGGCATCTGAAATCAACGCAGCAATGCGTGGAACTATTGGACTCAAGCAGAACGCCAAACCATTCTTTGCACCACTTATGCAGAGAGGCGAGACCCCGGCAGAGGGTTACAGCATGAATTTTGCCAGAGTTTGGTCGATGCAGTCTTCTAACTTCAACAGATGGAAGTACGGCGGCCAAATCATCTCTGAAACCCAGCCAGTAATTGATCAAATGAGGGGTTCTGACCCTTATTGGGCTGATTTCCTTGAAGAAAACGTAGACAGAACGCTTTTCATTAGGCCAACTACCGTTGAAACTGCGATTGACACTGCTCTTCAATCAATTCCTTATGTAGGCAACCTGATTGGCGAGATGCCAGTGCGCAGAACTCTATCTGCAATTAGAACACTGAACTACGTCAGGCAGCTCAAGACCCCCAGGCAGTGGTTCGTCAACTCTGTGCAGCCTCTACAGACCATTTACCCCAGGATTGGCGGTAAATCTTTCAGAAAGTCTGTGGCTCTTTACAACAGCGCAGAAGGTAAGGCACTTCTAGAGAAACATGGCAGAATGGACTCCACTTCTGGCATGTACGTTGACGGTTCTGAAAGTTCTATGGGCGAAAGCCTGATCAATACGGTCACAAAGGGCCAAGAACTTCTAGATAAGCACCTTCTCAAAGGCATGATTTCCAGTCAATCTGAATCTAGAAATATGAACTTTGCGTTCATCGCTTTCTACCAGCACGGGCTTGACATGGGCATGACTGAAGCAGAAGCAGTCGACTACGGCAGAACGGAAGGCTATGTAGCAAGCCAGTTTGCTTATACCAGGGCCAACTTGCCACCAATCTTGAACGGTCCAATTGCCAGCACACTCTTGCAGTACAAGCGATTCCAAATCAATATGGTTGGCTTTGCTCATCAGTTGCTTAAGGAAAAGAACTATTCAGGATTTGGTAGATGGCTTCTTGTTAATACGATTGTCAGTGGCATCAAGGGATTGGTGTTCACCCTGCTTCCGGTATACGCGGCTGGAGTTGGAATCTGCAAGTTGCTCGGACTCTGCGAAGAGATGGGCAACCCAGACAATGACGCATACAGGGCAAGAAACATGCTAATTGACCAGGTTGGCGAAGAAACAGCCAACATGATCACGTTTGGTTTGCCAGCGATCTTGGGTGCAGATGTTTCTGGATCGTTCTCATTGTTCAAAGAGCCTTACGGCAGGACTTTTGGAGAGAAAGTATTCTCAGAAATCCAGGGTCCTACGCTCGGTACTATCACCGACATGTATGACGCACTCACCGCAGACACAGTGCAGCCAGTGACCGTTACAGAAGCAACCTATTCCACACTCAAGGACACAGGACCTGCATTCAAGTGGCTGGCAAACATGGCTGAGTACCTGTCTGGGTATACAGACGAGTACGACGACCGTGGAAGGCTCCGATTTAGAGACGAAGACAAGGGCCGTGGTCTGTGGATGGAACTCGGTGGAGCGTTCAGAACCGTCAACGAAAGCGTTTGGTCCCTAGAATTCGACAGGCTTAAAGTGCTTCGAGAAGTCAACGACAGCTACATGGACAGGGCATCGATGCTCTACTCTTCTGGCAATATCGCAGAGGCAGTAGAGTTGATTCGCAAGCACAACGCTGCCTACCCATACATGGCGTTTAGTGTCGGAGACTTGCAGTCGAGAATTGACAACAAGCGCGAAGCTATTAAGATCCCACAGAACGAACGTCGATCTAACCTTGATGCCAGCAAGAGAGTTGCCAGGGCATTTGCTGCGGAGCAAAGATGAAGCCAGAAACAGCCAGCATAAGAATCCGTGAGAACACTATGGCCTTGGTCATGCAAGTGGCCAAAGAATACAACATAAAGAATGTTGATGTCATAGATGCAATGGCGGTCGCTTGGTGTGAGATATCTGAGGAAGACAGAGAGGACATACTCTTCGAGCCAGAAGAGATGGGTACTCTCTCTCCTCAAATAGATCCGATGCAAGCCAACGTCAAATACAACCCTAAATAAAAAAGACCCCCCACCCCACAAGGGGGAGGAGGGCCGAGAAGAGAGGGAGATATCTTCTTATCGCTCGCAAGCGATGTAGAGGTAATCGACCTCAGTGACGGTTTCGTCGTCAAACACAGCGATCATAGGAGTCAGAAGCTGGTCTGACATGCTATCTCCTGCGTTGACAAACCCGTTCGCGTCTGCGCCAGTGGCGCGGACAAGCTCGCCGTCAAAGTAGAATCGAACACCCTTAGCACCATCGCCTTCAATAGCGATGCGGTGGTAAGTAGCAGCGACCATCTGGGCATCTGCATGCATTCCGCCAACACCACTGTGAACACCGCTAGTGCTGTTCTTTGACATGAAGTATTCGAGGTTGCCGTCGGTGGTGGTGCCAGTGTCAAAGCCGACCATGATCTGGTCAAGAGTCGCGCCACCATCAATTCCGTCAGCATCCAGCATCTCGTCTGCGCCTGCATCTTCGGCAAGACCGAACTTGAAGGAGCCAGTTGCGAGATCCGCAATCTTAAGACGAGTTTCCATGAACCAACGCTTGCCGTTATCGGGATCGATAAGAGCAGTAGGAACGGTCAGTCCCAAAGCAGTGGTGTTAGCAGATGTCAGAACAACAGTTCCGCCTGCTTCAGCACCAGCAGTGGGAGCAACCTTAGTTGCGTCAGTGCCTGCGCTAGAGATCAAAACTCCGGGGTATTCTGCAATACCTCTGTCCGCATCATCAGTAGAAGCGTTGTTGAGGCCGAGTGTAATTACTCCGCAGAAATCTTCAAAAAACGTCCAAACGCGAGAGGGGTCTGCAAGGCCTTCTAGGCTCATGTTCAACCCGGCTGCGTCATAAGTAACAATACCTTGTGACATTGTTTAGTATCCTTCCCCGACTTAGGCAGTCGGATCACTCTTAGCCAGAACAAACGCAGCGCGACGGTTGTGGCAGATGAGGTTCATGGTGAGGTCGAGGTGCGTGGTGAACACAGTGTGCTGGTTAGCAGCAGCGTTCGGGCCTTCTTCGCGAAGGTACTCGCCTGCAAGGAAGCCGGGCTTAAGGACCGACCAGTTGATGCCGTAAATCGGATCGCCAGTTCGTCCTTCAAGCTCAGGAACCCAGGTAACTGGGGTCTGTCGGAACAAGAGCTTTCCGTCCTTAGAGGCAATGTCATTACCGAGGTTGTCATTCTGTGATTCGAGGACTTCTTCGAGAGGGCCAATCACATCGTAGTTGGTGTAGTAGCCGTAGTTGTTACGACCGCTGCCGTACTCAGCACCAGCAACCGGGGGTCGGAAGTTGGTGAAAGTTGCGGCCTTACGCCACTTGCGAACAAGGTCAACGCTGGTCACGTTGGTGTACTTAGCACACCAGTTCTGCCAGTTAGGAGTGCTGGCGGAAGTAATTCCACCTGCTCCTGCTGAGAAACCAGTGGGGTCGCCACCGTCGAATCCACCATTGGGGCTGGCGGACGAGTTGTCAGTCCACGAGATCCAGTAGGGAACACCGAACATCTTCAGGTTGTCGGTCGAAGTCGTGGGAGCGCTCCAGAAGCGCGTTTCCATGTGCTTCGCAAGGTCAACCATTGCGTCGTGCCGACGAATACGAACCAGGTCAACGATCTGAGCTGGACTACGGTTCATGGCGATTTCACGACGCTCGATTGCGTAGTTAGTCGTCATGTGCCGCCACGGAACGTTAGCCGTGGTCATCACATCTGAGACGTTGACGCTGTCAACTTCGTAAAGCCCGGTGTCGCGGGTCGCGCCGCTGGTTCCGGTCATCACGTTCCACTGGAGAGCCTGTCCTGACTGGTACGAAACCTTCTCACGCTGAAGGATCATGGGCAGAGCCACATATTCCTGCAAGTCGTAAGAGAGGTCAGTCCAGCGCAGGCGACCAAGATCACGCTGAGTAGTCGTGATCAGATCAGCAATGTCTGCTGCTTGGAGAGTAGCCATCTTTAATCCTTACTGCTATTCAAAAATCTCACTAGCTTGATCACTAACAGCAAATCCAATGTCCTTCATCTTGTTAGCAACATTCTGAACAGCTTTTTCCCTGCCCGAAAGCATGTCTCCGCTGTTGTTGGTGTTGCTGGCACGAGAAATAAACTGGCTTTCTCTGTTCTTCAAGCGTCCCGAGAGTTCTTGTCTAGCAAATTCTTTTGCTTGTTCACCGAACACGCCATTAACGGCGCGGTCGAAGATTTCTTTTTCGGAAGGCATTCGCTTTTTACGAGAGCGATACCCGTCCTTGAGAACATCAATTTCCTCAAGGACTGATTTTCGATTGGAGACCTGCTGAGTATTCTGTTCTTTGTCAGAACCAAACACCTCAGACCATTCATCTTCAAGCTGGTTGAAGAGTCCGTCTGTTTTGCTTGCTTCGTTCGATTTATTCATTGACTCAAGCTGATTGGTAAGGCGGTCAATCTTGGCCTTCATGGCCTTGACAGCTTTTGCTGAGTCAGAATCGATTGCTTCTTCAGGGTCAATATCGTCAATCCAACTAACGTCGTCGCTTGGAGTTTCCTCCGCATCACCGCCAGTGGCAGTGGAATCATCTACATCGCTACGAATTTCCTGGGTCTTAGACTCAAGCAAGTCCAAAACAAACTTTTGCTGCTCAGGCGACCCCATATTGGAGAGGTCATCTTGACTCAGCCCAGCTTCTTTTGCTCTTGCAATAATCCCATCAGGCAGCTCATCCTCTTCATCACTACTGTCAGAGTGATCGCTGTCTGGAATAGACTCAGGAACCTCGGTAATTTCAGGATCTTCAAAATCCCAGGGGTCCTTTGATTCAATTTCCTCATTCTTCTCTTCAGCCATCGCCATATCCACCATTTCTGTCGTAGAAGCCTCGGGCTTTCATGTATCTAGCCCTATGACCCCTGCTTTCAAAGATTGCTTGTCCAGTATTACTGTCGAAGCGTGTAGGTACTCCCATTTCAGCCGATGCTTTGCCCGCCTCAACAACATCAGACGGGTGGACACCACAAGCATCGCTCTTCATCGGCCAATTTTGCGAAAAAGAAGAGCCTGAGCCTTGTTCTGCGCCAAAATCTCTCTCCCAGACCACCCCATTGTCGTCTGTATAAGAGTTTTCGTTGGTTTTGGCTTCCATCTGGCTAATAGACCAGATGACCTCAAGCGATTCTCCTGTTTCTTTGTTGCCAAAGCAATATGTCGGCATTAACTCATTCCTTCAGCCATCTGGCCTGCCTGGGCTGGCTGTCCTCCGCCAGCAAGAAGCTGCATCATAGCCTCATCTCTACCTTCTCTGGTAGATCCAGGGATGTTTTGTCTAACTTGTGTCCTTTGAGTGACTGGAGACTGGGTTGGACGCTCTCCTGCGCCGCCCATCTCCTGCATTTGCTGCATCTTTGCCATCTCAGATTGATCGAACTGGGAAATGATGTCGTTAAGCTCTTCGGTATTGCTGTATTTGGCCATCAACTCGAAGAACTTGCCCATATCTGCCTTGATTCCCTGCTGCTGAAGGATCGGAGCAAGTGGAATCACGAAGCCTTGCATCAATTCACCAAGGGTCTTGGCCTTTTCAGATGGGCTACGGTCGACCATTGAGTATGGAGCGATGTCGATTTCGTATTCAGTGATTGATCCTTCTCTAATTTCTGGACTAAATTCAACAGAAGCCTCAAAATTTGTGTCAGGAATCTTAGTTAGAACCGTCGGAGACGCAACGGGGTCGTACCAAAGGTATCTGCCAAGCGTGTTGACCACGTTTTTGACAGCTCTGGTGGCCGATTCCTGCATGTCGGCAACCCTGGCCGATGCAGATTTGGCAATCAACTGCTCCTGGCCGACCGTATCGCTCAGTTTGCCAAGGCCGCCCAAAGCATCCAGGTTTCCGCCCATGTAGATGAACAGATCCTTGACCTGCATCAGGTAGGCAAGAGATGCCTGATCAACCCCGCCATACTTGGCTTCTCTGGTTGCCTCTGGTCGGTCAGTCCGAATGATGTCTCCGTCGCTAGATTCAGCGATGCGGCGACCATCGTCTTCTTGGCCTGCTTGAACAAGGGTAAGAGTCTTTTGCCGATCAGCCTGCCGACCGAGCTTGCGGAAGACGCGGTTAGCCATCTCGTGCAGATCGATCATCAGCGACACGGGAGGCAAAGGCATCAAGTTGCCCGGAACACTTCCGAAGCCGAGTGTGTAGTAGGGGCCTTCCTCCGGGCCTTCCCACTCCACAACTCTAAGCGGTTCACCAGTAGATACACCGCCACGGTCGTCAGCCTGAAGGGTTACAACTACATTTTCAAGTGGAAGCCAGATGTCCCACAGCTCAACAATCGGTGAGTAATACTGATCACCAAAGTAGTTATCGCTAGTCCCAATTCTCTGTACTCTCTCTTCGCCAAACTCATTGTTTTGCCTGAACTCGCTTGGCTTTAGATCATTGCCCTTCTTGCCAAACATCTTGCTTTGCTTGACAGCTTCAAGGGGCAGGCAGTACCTGTTGCCACAGAACTGGATCTGATCCCATCTCTTTGCTGACATGTCAAAAACAAAATCGTCGAAGTCAACATTGTCAACGAATGGCTGGCCAGGGTCATGCTCGTATCCGTTCATGTCAATGCCGGATGCGGTCAGCCCTGTCTTGACAATACCAAGCCCAAACATTGCATCAAGCACCCACTGCTGCATGGTCTCTTCAAACTTGATGTCTTTGAGTAGCATGTTGAGCGCAGATTCAAACTGACCAGCAACAGGCTCATATTGCCTGTTCTTTGCACGGACCAAAACCTGCGGCCTTCGCGCAGCAATCTGTCTTCTGTAAATCGAGACAGCCATCTCAATAAAGTTGAGTGGCACTCTCTGTTCTGCTCCAGTGTCTGTGTAGTGTGCGCCAACAAACTGCCGGAGAGCATGAAGCCTCTTCTCTCTGTATGGAAGAAGCTGCCTGCGAGAATACTCGATTGCATTCTGGAGGCGTGACGAACTGTTCTTGTCATAGCTGTAGGACATTTACCATTCCAATGCTTTGCGTTTCTTTTCTTCGTACTCTTGTCGCCTCCACAACAATGAGCCATCCGGTACGCCGACCTGGGGCATTTTAACCGGGCCTGTTTTCTGCATTCCTAGCCAAAGCAATGCGTCTGCCGTAGGCCTGTCGCCATGATTTTCTCTAGCGCCAGAGGGGTCTACGGTTCTTAGTGATCGAGAGTGTGTAATCCAGCCGGTAGCTGCAAAGATAATTTCCTTGCATTCTCTCAATGCGTCAATACTTCTGTTGATGAACTTGTTAGTTGACAGAGCTGTCCTGTACTCACTGTACAAGGATCGCTTCTCGTCTTTGGTGGGCCACCATCCGGGGATCTTGTTGACCTTGCCGTCGATAGATTTCTTTCTCCAGATGTTGCGGTATCCCAGCTCCATCACTCTGTCTCCAAAGTTTCTGCCGGGACCAGGAGCTTCCCAGATCATCGTGGCTTCATCTTCGCTGCCACAAAACCACCTGCCAAGCGCAACTGCGTATGTGGCAAGCTGATCTGGTCTCAAGTTGGGTGTGACAAGCTCTGCCACTTTCTCTCCTGTTCTGCAATCACCAACCGAAAGAACGCTGTTACTGCTTCCTGTTCCGGCTGCAATGTCTGCACCAATTGCATATTTTCGGTCTTTTGGCAGATTCCCTTGAGCGTCAGGGTTGACCCAAAGCCGTAAATTGCCCTTTGGCATCTGATCAAAGCCCTCTACCGATGCGTTGACAGCGTTGAACTTGAGTTCTCCAATGGTCATTGGTTTGCGCGCTGTATCTTGCATTAGCTTGTCAAGCATAATTACGTCGAAGAATTGGTAGTCCGACCCCGCGAAGTCGATGTCGAGTTCTTGAGCAATTTCTTGTGGGTTGGCGCAACGCTTGCATTCCTCGTCGTACCACGGACTCCTGGTCTTGCCCTGGCTGTCTTTATATTGACCGGCGGCCTTGATTGGGTGCCTCGTCCAGTGAAGCGTGATCTGAGATATAGTATCGCTTGTTGCGAGGTCATAGAATGCGTTGTTTGTTCCGCTTGGCGTTGAGTTGAAGATTCGACATCTTGTCGCGTCTCGTGTTGACGCGAGCGCTCTATAACCCGCGTCAATATCGAAAGCAGCAAACTCATCAAGACCAATAGCAGTACGACGGTCACCACGAGCAACATCACCAGTTGTAGATTCGCCGTCAATTGTGCTGCCATTGTCTTCGTTCGTCAGTCTTAGTTTGGTGCGGGTAAGCCTGGGTTTGAGCCAGCCAGGCAGGTATTTATGAATGAAATCGATCTTCCAAAAGAGGCTTTTAGGGTTGCCGGGTTTATCGACATAATCCTCGTTTCGGCTCACCAAAAGAAACGACTGACTTGGCCTAAAATGCCACATGTATTCAAATACAGTGAGAAGCATCCATGATGCACCCATATCACGGCTTTTCTTGATCACAATGTCGCGCTTGCCGATGCAGTCGTGCAGTTCGCCAAACGACTCATTCTGGAAATCGTAGGTGATAAAAGGCAGTGTGCCGTCACCAACTCTGGGGTCGTAAGTCCAGCAGAAGGTGTTGATATAGAAGAGCATGTCTCTACTGCACATGATGTACAGCTCTTCGGCAGCCTTCTTGTCGGTGCTGCCCATCTGAACCATCTCTTCTCGGAACTTGAGGTTCTGAGCTGGATCTTTGGGTACTAGGTCGTAGAACTCATTCTGCACCTTCGTACTTCTTCCATATGTTGCAGCAGGTCACCATCGTGCTGTGCCTCAGTCCCAGAGCCTCTGCCGCAAGATTCAGGCCCAGGCTGGGAGACAGAACCTCCATAGCAATGACGCAAGCCCTGTGCCTGGCTGTCATTGCAGCTCTGCCCCTGTCCTTGAGGAATTGCTTGTCACTGACACCAAGCTCGTGGCATATCTCCTGCTTGGCCCTTTTGACAAAATCAACCGCGCTCTGGCCCCTCAACCCATTACTGAAAGGCCGACCCGCTGGCGCGGGTATATGTCCGATATTATTCACTTTCTTCTTCCTTCTCTGATGCCTTCTTTATTCGATCAATGATCGATAGCACTCGACGGCCATCATCTTCCATTCGGTTGTCTGCGTCAAGCTGTTGTCTCGTGGGAAGAAGTTTTGTGTATATCTGACCCCAAAACTGAGCTTCGGCCTGCGGGCTGCTCTTTACCCAGCAGAGCATCGACCACGCCTCGCTGCTCGGAGCGTCCTCTGGCTTGGGGTCGCTGACACGGATATTGGCTGCCACCCACTCGACAGTCCTTGGCGTACTGCAAGTCTTCTCCTCGAACACAGATCCAGAAACGTCCAATTCGGTCACACTGCGTCGTGTCGGACGCGACTCTGATTTGACCGTTTTGACAATCCTCTCACGGGGAGGATCGTCCGAACCAAGCGGGTCCTCCATCACCTCGTCGTAGGCAGCCTTCCAGGCCTCGTCTGGTATCTTGCCATCCTCTTTGTGCCTCTCCCTGGCTGTGACGAACTCCTTCCACTTGCCACTGTCAACGACCCGCTTGCGCATGTCGGCCTTGGCCATCCTGCGGTACTGCTCATGTTTCGGGGGTTGTGCCATCATCCACATCCTTCTTATCAATCAATCGGCACTTCTTCTCGATCTGGATCATAAAAATGTCGATCCTGTCGGCCACATAATGAATATCACGCTCATTGTCGCCCTTGACATCAGGGTGGCTGGCAATGTCACGCAGAACCGTGGCCAGACCCCTGGCCGCTGTCAATGTCTCAATGCCGCTGTAGCCATCGATATGCTTGGTCACAGCATATGTGCCAACAACGCCAACGCGATTTGTCCTGCCGTCCCAAGAAGCACGGGTGGCTGTTTGGTAGTTGTTAGGGTCGAAGTTGAATCTCGGACCCTCTTGCTCTTCTGATCCCATTCTTCGATCCTTGCTTCTCTGGCAATGAGACAATGCTTTGTTGATGCGAGCCATTTTTACCACATTCTGAAAATAGGGGGCGGTTGCTTGGGGGTATATTATACGAAAGCCGAGCCGGGGGGG
>Ga0209348_1001572_pt1 | contig 11027 bp, 32 predicted proteins | sample ETNvirenome_2_30_FD_184065 | JGI IMG/M metagenome (GOLD analysis project Ga0209348, IMG submission 184065) | Marine viral communities from the Pacific Ocean - ETNP_2_30 (SPAdes) (version 2) | ecosystem: Environmental > Aquatic > Marine > Oceanic | place: Pacific Ocean | collected 2013-06-22 | reverse complement strand
TAGATTTGTCAAGAAAAAAAGTAAAGTTTTTTTGAGATTATGCTATGACTTCGAGGGCACGGAGATTTACCCAAGTAACCAAGTCATCCACCCTAGGATGATTGAGCCATCTAATCTGCGCCTGTACACGGTTTGTATCGATAACAAGGGCTAAATAGATTTCATTTGTCATTCCGTATCTTACAAGATCCCCGACCTTTGGGTCAATAATCTTTGATCTTATCTTTATTGGCATAGCACCTCCACTAGTATCTGATCCACCCACCAGATTTGATTACGATGGTTAGGCCATTGAACACGCACTCTCTGTTTTCCGAGAGCGTTGATACCAGTTTCTAATACGATACCGATAAAACCAGCAGCCTTGTATCTTACTAAACTTCCTACTTCCATACTTCCCCCGTGGTAATGTTGGTTAGCGGAAAACCGCCTGAGTTATGTTGTCTCCAGCCACCGACGTGCTTTGGGCTGATATATATGTGTCTAGTGTGAAAGTCACTCACGTCTGGGTGTGGGGTAGGTATGTACAAGACCACGATAGCAAAGTCGGGCATCTGTGCCGTCAGTATCTCTTGCACAATACCAAACTCTTCCTCTGGTCCAAATGTGCATAGGTCAGCGACATTGAATGGGATTGAATAATCAGTCATTGTCTCTCCGTTGTTGGTTACATATATAGTGTATCACGGTAGTAGGATTTGTCAAGAGAAAATATAAAAAAAGTTATATGACCTCGCACCAATCGCGAGGAACTTCATAGTTTTTTTGATCCTCTGGACAATAAACGTCAAGCAAATATGGCTTTGTGTTCGTGATAATCGCAACAAACGATATACTTGGTGCATCAAAATGATAGCCGCTGTCAACATTTACTCTAACTAAGTCTCCGATTTTCATACTACCACCAAGTCTATGTCTGTATACCAATCAGTAATGTCGTCACCACAATCGTCAGTATCGAAAAACTGGACAAAATACGGTGAGCACAGGCGATTTTTATCAACTGCTGTTATGATGCCGATGTTTTCAATCCCATAGATGAATGGTGTCAGCATCACTAAGTCTCCTACTTGCATACTACCTCCAACTCGTGCCATACGAACCATTCAAGGCTCTCTCCATCTATATGTATCTTGAACAATGTGCTGGAGGTCGGTTCTTTGTGGTCATCCTTGGCTTCAATGATAATACCTATCTTGCCCTTATAATGCTTTGCGTTGCTGGGACCGAGAACGTAGGGCAAACGCTCTTCGTTGAACTTTACTAATGAACCTACTTGCATACCCTCTCCAAATGATGGGTATCCGCACCCAGTATGTCTCCAGTCACGAAGTAGAAAACACCCCAGTCAAACGGGGTTCCAATGTCTGTATAGAACCCATTAGAGACAATCATCCCGATTGCTTGATTGTCATTACCTAATGAACGGTCAATAACTAAATCTCCTACTTGCATACTACCTCCAGTTTATCGCTGTGTTCCCAAGCAACCAGCGATGCCACACCCAGTCCGTTAGGGTTGAACCAATGGACTAAAAGTCTTTGCTTGCCGTGGAACTTGGTTGGTGTTTGTTCTAGGACAATACCGATAGAGTGTTCTTTCCTCGCTGGGGCTATCTGCACTAAATCACCTACTTGCATTTTGTCTCCGTTGTTGTTGGTTACATATATAGTGTATCACGGTGGTAGGATTTGTCAAGAAAAAAGATAAAGTTTTTTTGAGATTATGTTACTAACTCCAAATCATCAGGCAAGTACCAGCCATCGTTTTTCTGATTATTGGGGAACTTGACAAAGCACGCCATACGATTTATTCTGCATACGATGCCAATGTTATCAAGCCCATCATCTACTAGGTCGCCTACTTGCATATTATCTCCAACTCCCTCATATCGTATCTCCATTGTTTCATTCCGTTGCTCCACTGAACATGAGGGACAATCCTCCCAATGCTGTCAGTCTCACAGTCAATCACCATTCCAATCCAGTCTACCTCCATACCATCTGGGTATTTGCAGTGGTATCTGACTAAACTTCCTACTTGCATTGTGTCTCCTTGTTTGGGTTACATAGGTAATGTATCACGGTATTTAGATTTGTCAAGAAAAAAGATGAAGTTTTTTTGAGATTATGCTATGACTTCGATTGCTTCGAAGAATACCCAACTTGAAAAAGTATCACCAGATGGAGAAGTCAACCAGTGAACCTTAGCCTGAACACAGGTCGTATCAAGTACAAGGCCCAAGCGAGCAACAAAGTTAGGGTCACGTCTGAGTGTTACTAAATCGCCTACTTGCATTGTGTCTCCGTTATTTTACCAGTTTTATGTCGCTTTCACAGACCCAAGTCTCATCGGATTGACCTGCGCTAAATGCCACAATCTTGTACAGACGGGTGCTACCCTTTGATTTGTGCATCTGACGGCAGGCAAACGTAGCGTTTAGAACCTCCGCAACTAGGGCTGTCTTGTAAGGCTTTGCAACTTTACGGTCTTGATAGCCGTGCAGACCGTCACGAAACTCCTCGTGACCATACCTGATAATGCGCCAAGATGGGAACGTGGGGGCAGTTCCTCGTATGGACACTAGGTCACCTACCGCATACAGGGGGGTGGAGTTGAAGCAGGCCCATAGTTTATCACGCATTTTGCTGCCCTCCAGTCTCTCAAGGCGAGGTAAATGGAGATCAGGATCAAGGCCATCATAATACATGCCTAGTGTCCTACGCAACTCCGAAGCACAGCCTCTGTACCATTGAATGTGACCGTGATTAGGAACACTACGTTGCGAGACATAGAATAGGGTCAAGAAGTCAATCCATTTGAGAAACTGCTCATCTTTAGCATCCCACAGTGCTTGCCATTCGTTACGCTTTCTTACCTGCTCCTCGTACATTTCAACAGGGAATGCTTCGATTTGCTCCTGACACCACTCAATCTGCCGAGAACTGATTTGTCCTTTCTCAACATACTGGTCGGCAATGCTTTGTAAAACGTGTGCCTTACTTGCTTTGCCGAGACCCTTGCAGATCTCAGCAGTTTTTGTGATTTGTTCGATTGTGATGGTCATTTGACCTCCGCTGTTTGTCGGTTATGTTTGTAATGTATCACACTGCTGAGATTTGTCAAGAAAAAAGATGAAGTTTTTACACAAAATCTTTATGGAATGCGAGTAGTACGCTATCGGGATCACGAAAAGACCACATCGCCAACACGATTGTGTCGTTAGTTCGATTACACTTTATCTCATAGTTGTCGTATAGTGCGACACTGTAAGAAAAGTTATCAGGGCAGCGATCATAAATGTGATTGAGTATGTCGATGGCTTCATCGGTGGTTGCTCTATATGGTTTTAGTTTGCTAGTCATTTGCATTCTCCTCGTTGTTATCAGGGCGACCAAACCCTATGGGTGTTCTATCTTCTTTGTTCGGTTTTTTTGATGGTGGTGGGCCTGCCAAGGCTCCAAGCATCGCTGCTGGTATCCCCATCGGGGCTGGCTGATTGAGGGTAACCATCATACCCATAACTTTCTTTAGCAAGTCATCGCTAACGCTAATGCTAATGTTGATCTCATTATTTGCTTCCATCATTATCTCCGTTGTCTGGTTGATTGGGCATAGTACATAGTCCATTCTGGACCATACTTGATGCTGCTCGGCCATAGAAACCTTGTAGTTTCCAAGCATGCTCAGTATCAATAAGCCACTGCCACGTTGCAATATATTTGTTCTCTTCAACTTCTACCTCACCCTCAGCGATTTGCACTGCTTCGGTTAGTGTAAGGTTGTAAGGATTTTTGATTTTTCGTTTTTTACCCATTGTCTCTCCTGTGTTCGGGGGGGTAGTAGTAATGTATCACGTCTGAAAGATTTGTCAAGTATTTTAGGAAACTTTTATCAAAGATTGTGGAGAGCACAAGCACATACCACCATCAACAAACTCGACCACATAAAAAGGGTAGTTGTCTTTTGCTAGTCTTGTGATGACACCAAACTTCCTATCCTCGGAGTGCATCACTAAATCACCTACTTTCACACTACCTCCAGTAAAGCAGCAACCCACCACTCTGTTTCCCCAGCGAACTGACCGCCTGTCCAATGAACGTAAATCATATCATCGTCTGTCCCGTTGCCAACCTGCATAACTAAGCCTATCTCTTGCTTGCAAGGCAGGCAGACTACATCTCCTATTTGCATTGTTCCCTCCGTTGTTATTTGTAATGTATCACGATAACAGGATTTGTCAAGAAAAAAGTTTAGATTTCTTCATAATCTTTGTGTAGGGCATCCTCATATATGTGAGTAATCCCTGTCGCTGCGTTGCCTAGTCTGTTGCTAGGGCTGGTTAGTTTTAGTTTCAAAGACGGCTTGCCAGTTCCAGCAGATACAAACTTCTCTGTGACTACCCAGTATTCCTCGGTGTAATACCTATGTCGGTATAGTTTTCCCACAATGTCTTTCATTTTTCCTCCACATCTTCATACCGTGCAGACCATAGATCCACCAATGCAACTATGTTTTTGTTTGTCAGCCATTCAAGATTACGCTTCTTAGATAACCAATCAAAAGCATCCTGCCGTGCGTTCTCTACCCATTCCTCGTCTAGGGGCGTAGGGGATGGAGAGATGACCCTGTTGATGAATGATTTACTGCCCCACTGATTTTCGTCAGGATTACCAACGATAGGCTTTCCTATGTCGATCTGGCTATGACCTCTATTACCATCTGGTGTAATCCATTCGATGGTTATCGGTGTCTGAAGTTCCCAGTCAAGACGAGGGAAACCCCCAGCGAGAGAGTTATTTACGTCAGAAGTAATACTGATTTTATCCCAGTTTATCGAAGCAACTGTACAGACACCCAAGGAGACATTATTATATTGTCTAGTGTTATAATCATATCTTCTCTGCATAGGTTCAATCAAAGCACCGACATCCAGTCCGTGTTCAGTGACCAGTAGGTCATAAACGTGACGACGGATAGCCTGATTTGCTCTCTTTGCTTTTTGACGAAATGCTAACATTTCTGCACAGTGCCTACGGGTATGACCTGCTCCACCACAAAAACCACATTTCCTAGGACCACGTTGCCTACGAGGAGTTTTTGCTTTTTTCTTTGATGCTTCTTGTTTGGCGTGTGCGTTCATAGCCATTTGATACCATTCGCCCCAGTACCTAGGGTTCTTGAACCAGTGGCCCCTACCATAACGCATTCTACGGTTATGCACCCAGTTGTCAGGGTCTTTCAAAGGAACTTCCATTCTTATCCACGATGCGTAGTCACCAGCGACGTGAGGGCATTGTGTTATGTTATGTCCAGACTCTCGACAATAGCCACAAGAGTTTGGACCGCGACTTCCCTTATTATCATATACTTGCACTGTACCTCCAAGGCTGTGCGGTTGTTGGTTACATATTCAATGTATCATGGTTACAAGATTTGTCAAGAAAAAAGATAAACTATTTTTTCTTTTCTCTGAACATTATGTCTAACAGTCCGTATGGTACGTTGTAATAAACACATCGCCACCCCATAAACCTAACTGGTAAGTCAGCACCATCCTTGTATGAAGATGGTACGATCTTCCTATAACCCGCAGGCCCTGTTGGTAAGGTATCAGAACCCTCTGCGTAAACACACAGCGCACCGTTCTTGTTTCTTATCTCAAACGCACCATCGGTCTGATCAAGTATGTGTGTCGTCATTGCACGATGCACTTCATCCCAAGGTTGTTTTTTGCTGAATGCTAGATTTGCCATTGTTCCTCCTGTGTTAGTCTCTGTACCCGGGGCAATAGGGTATCAGTTCATAGGCATACTCTAAAACGTGTTCGTCTACTTTTGCGTAGAAAACGAGATAGATAAGACCGTCAATCTCATTATCATCCACCATGACCTCGGTAACTAAACCGATGCCCAAATCGGGATCAATAACTAAGTCTCCTATCTCAAACTCCACGTCAGCCCTCCGCTACGAGAACCCCGTTCAGACGTGCGCCCTCAATCAAGAGAAACACTGACTGCCAAGCAGCATCACGTTCATCTTCTGGCAAATCTTCAATCAGTTCCATACTACTAACTAGTAGTTGTGTCAGGGTAAGTCTTTCAGCCATTCTCTCAACTTCTTTCTCAACTTTTTCAAACTGTGTAAGACTGGGCATACTATGCTCCTTTCTTTTTTGGTTCTTCTGTTGCATTTGCACCAGCGTGAGTAAATGTTACGTCATTCAATCCACCAGACCGTTGATTGTTCCAGCCTGAGTTGGCTCTCCATGCCTTGCCATAACGGATAGCATCCTTCTCGTTGTCGAACCTGACGAAAGAGATGGCTGCTTGTTTGGCAGAACCTGATACAAAGCCCCGTATGATGGGGGCAGTCTCAGTCTGTAACTCTTCAACGCAGTCAGGGCACTCGTTTATCTTGCCACCAACACGCTTTTTGCGCTGGCTATCTAATCTAAATCTATCACCACAGTGGGTACAATCCTTGAAACGGGCCACAATGACCTCCAGTGTTAGGGTTCATTATTATTATAACACGATAAAAAAGTCTGTCAAATATTTACTGCAAAAATCTGATTTTATTTTGCTCTTCCCAATCCTCTAAGCACACTAAAGTTTTGATGACATCAAGACCGTAATCATTATTCAAGTGATGTTCAATGACCTGATTTATCGTGGTATGATACCAAATACCCTTTGGTGTATTTTCCTCGTTTTGTATGCGTCGCAAAACAGGGCCATTCAACAGCCTTGCAATCTTCGGGCCATCAACTTTTTTTCTGTTTCTCCTCAAATGTAAGACAGCAGCCTCGATAACTTTTAGTTTTGGCTCATTACGACCTTGTGCCTTGATAGGAGCGTTAGCATTCCTCACCGCACGAGCCTTTGCAAGTGTTTCTTTAGTTGCACCAACTCTCTCACCTCTTGCCTTTTTATCTGCCAAAGAGTCTTTGCTGCGAGCCGCGTTTGTTTCAACGATAAAATCTTCTAACATTGGCACTAGTTGATCCTCAATAGATTGATCATAAGCATCAAAAAGCCTTTGAATGTTGCCGACGTACTTTATCATTGTTCTCATATAATGTTTATTGCTATTCATTTTTTATCCTTTTTACTGATTAGACTTGACCTATTCAAGTCATATTATTATTATAACACAATAAAAAAAGTCTGTCAAGTATTTTAGGAAACTTTTCTTAGCCAACTGTAATGTATGTCGCGTGTCTGGCCATCGACCAGAACGACCGCATCATTATCGCGACAGTTATCAGGTGCTTCCACAACATACCCGACCACAAACATCGGAAGATCAGAACCAAAGAACAAAGTGGTCTTTACGATTACAAGATCGCCTGTCTGGGGCACTATCCCGTGGTCAAATCTATAAGGTGTTGCGTTTTCGTATTGATAGTATGAAGCCATGTTTCCTCCGTGGTTGTTTATAAGGTAACACACCCCCTAACATTTGTCAAGGGGTGTGGGCAAGTTTTTTATCCTTGCTCTTCAGCAATCGCATTACCCCATCGGTCAGTGCGAACGCCTTGAACGTAAGGGTATACTCCTGCGCTATCAAAACCACGCACATAATCATAAGACTCGCAGACCTTAACTATATCGCCTGTGACCAGTGCTATAGTGGTCGGAGTGTAAGAAAGCCCATCGTATGTTATAGAGTTATTACTACGTCTAGTTGGCTTTCGTATTGCGACAATATGGTCGCGGTTGATAGTGATTGTGGCAAACTCTTTGATTGTTTCGTCAGAGTGAGCGACATAACTAATGTTATTGAATGGTGTTAGTTGAATGAATGTTGACATTTTATCTCCTTTGTTTGTATGTCATTTATAATGTAACACGTTTGAAAGTTTTGTCAAGACAAAACTTCTATTTTCCAAAATCTTATGTCAAAGTCTGCGACCTTACCACCCTCGTACATTAGTTTGTATGAAAACTGGCAGTGATATGGCCTACCTATGTAGACCCCCACCATTTTTAGTTGCTTATCATTTGACGTTATCAATACTAGATCACCTACTCGCATATTACCTCACAAAACTCGTGCGACCACCATCTAGTGCTGTTGTCATCACATATCCATACTTCAATGTGATGAATGGCTTCGGGTACAGGAGAAATATAAATCACTATACCGATTGAGCCACTATCCTTGTGTCGCACCAAGGAGCCTATTTGCACAGTAACTCCACATTATAGTATTGCAGCCAAGCCCAGTTGCTTGGTTGTTGTGGTGGTGGGTTGGGTATGTACACCTGCACGGTATCAGGCAATGATTTTTTCTTCACATACTTTGTTATCACACCCATTTGACCTTTTAGATGCCAACTATTCTTTATTCTTACTAAGTCTCCTACTTGCATAATACACTCCTTTGTTCATCTGTGTAAGTAATGTATCACAGTAGTAGTGTTTGTCAAGTATTTTGTCAAAGTTTTTTTAGTTCCTCTTCTAATGCTTCGTGTTTTTCACCGTCTGGGTTTGTAACTTCATAAAACATCTCACCATCTTCTAGATATATTGCACCTGTAATGTGGCCTATACCCTCACGCCAAGACCAAACAGATCCAGATCCATCATAACCTAACAGTATCTTATACTCAACAAGGTCGCCGATCTCTAGTTTCATATTATCTCCAGCGCCCGATCAATGAATGCCCTAAAGGTATTCCGCTTGAACCAAAAAACATCTGCTGTGTTGAACTCTTTCGAGTGAGCCATAACAATACCGATACCCCAATCTTCAACAAACTCAGGTTCGTATGCGTTAGTGCAAAGGATTACTAAATCCCCAACTTTCATTTTTTTTGTCCATACTTCATTATAACATCTTTCTTTGATTTGTCAAGTTTTTTTTTCTTTTCAAGGTAAACGTCGTGAGGCTCCATAATGAATTGAGCATCCCAGCCAGTTATAATGTCTTGGCCGTATGGCATCATAACCACGTAGATTGGGAACTCTTCCTCCTCTACAGTGTCGGGAAACAAGCCAATGACAATCCCAACTTCATCCCCTTGTTGGTCGATTACATCTTTCCAGACAATCAAATCTCCAACTTCATATTTGTAACGAACGGGATCAAATCGAGGTTTTCTCATACTTTATCTAGTTTTTAAGAAAAAATTCTTGACAAATTGTTTAAATGTGCTTATTGATAATCATTCTCAACAAGAATTTTACTCATCGAGATCAACACCAGAAAGTTCAAAAAGAGATTCCAGATCACAGTCATCATCATCGCAGTGGTCAAAATCTTCTGGTGTTGTTGACATCCTTGGAATCCAACGAAAAGGGTTTATAGAGTATCCCTCGGCCACACCTAGGTCCGAGTATTCTATCTTTACCTCATACCTACACTTGTCGTCAAGCACGGTCATAACCTCATCTGCATATACGAGTATGCACGAGTTTATGGTCATAGACCACACATAGTAATATGAGTACGATGCATCTACCATGATGCTTGTATAGTCAGTAACCACAACACAGGTATGCACAGTCTCGCCTTTACGTGCGAGTATGAGTGATCCCTCTGGTATATTCTTGACTAACATTTGCTATGGTCACCTCGCGATTGCGTGTTGTTATGGTTGTTATAGGGGTGATATGATAGGTAGGGGGGTAGTAGGGTAGTAGTAGGGTAGTAGGGCAGCACTAATCATTTAGGATCTTGAAAGACCCCAACTCCATTAGTCTGTGTATTGTTTCTTCGCCGATAATTGTGGTGTCTCCAGTAGAAAAGAAATAAATTTCATAATTTGTTCTCCAGTTAAACAAAGGGGCCTCTGACCACGTTCCAGATTTTATCTCTTTTACGATCACCCCAATTCTTCCACCATCACTAATCAGCATTCCCTCTTTCAAGACGTTTTCGTTCATCTTTCAATAAGCCCTCCAAAGCTTTTATATCTATAACATTTATATCCGACAGCAAGGCGATGTTTGGAATTAGATCAACACCAAACACATCCTGTGTCATCATAACACTTGATACCACACCGACTATTCCATCGTCAGAAAATACGACTGATCCGCTTGAGCCAGGCCAAGCAAATATATTTGTCAGAATAAAGTTCCCTCTTTTTTCAACCGCTAAACCTTGGGACGGATAGAATGCTGTTCCTGCTGGTGCTCCTACATAACAAATAGGTTCCGCGTACTCTAACTTATTATCAATGTGATAATGTATTGGTTTGGTATATTTTAGTTGATTTTCAGTTGTAAGCACTGCTATGTCGTTACTAGGGTCTATGTACAGAACTCTAGCAAACTCAATGTTAGGGCCTCGTTCTTGAACTGCTATGTATTCTCCCGAGTCAACTACGTGTGCTGCTGTAATTATAAACAAATGACCCTTATGTCTAAAGTAATTGCCAGAACCTGAACTAATTGGATTAGTTTCTTGATCGAGCACAGTTATTATGACCGATGATTTTGCTGCTTTGAACATACCCGTGGGTGCAAAATCATAAATGTCTGGTACATAAGACTCGTCATAATTTTGCCACCAACCAAATGATGTTCCCAATATTAGAATTAGAAATAAGAATAGAATTTTTTTTATCACTCCTCCGTCCCCCTATTTTAAATAGGGTCGGAAAAAGAAAAAAGTCCGTGGTCATCGGACTCACGGACGAACGTTACTAAACAAAATTTTGATAGACTGTCTCACATTTTTAGATAGTAGGTTAGGATAAACCTCTTTACATTGCTCTGGAGGGTCATAAGGAGCCGACCCTTGAGTGGGGTGTGGCAACCGTCTCCTCGGTGGATTACGACACTCTGTTCTAACAAGTTCATTTGTAGATGAAGATGCTTTTAGGACACCATTATAATCATATATTTTCATTGAAATACCTAAGACATCATTGTCTAAATATACATTTGTCTTGACAAGCCAATGCTCATTTTCAACAGAACATTTATAACTGTTCTTTTCGTAATCACAATCTTCAGCATATATGTTGCTAGTTTTATCGAATACAATTGGTTCATAGTCATGCTTGAGAAAGT
>Ga0209348_1001570_pt1 | contig 11040 bp, 10 predicted proteins | sample ETNvirenome_2_30_FD_184065 | JGI IMG/M metagenome (GOLD analysis project Ga0209348, IMG submission 184065) | Marine viral communities from the Pacific Ocean - ETNP_2_30 (SPAdes) (version 2) | ecosystem: Environmental > Aquatic > Marine > Oceanic | place: Pacific Ocean | collected 2013-06-22 | reverse complement strand
TCTTATTAATAATACTAAAAAACAAGAAGAAATACAAGATATGCATAAAATGTATAATTTAATAAAACAAGATGAAAAGAATAAAGAAATTAATAAATCATGGTGGGGTAAACTTAATTTACTCGGGTACAAATAAATCTATTAAATTATTAATATGAAAATTTTTAATAAACTTAAATAATGTGATTAACTCAGAATAATTCCAAGTTAATTTTTCAACAGACACATCTTGTCCTGTTTCTCTATGTATTTGCTCTGATAGAATTAATTTTTTATCATTATAAATAAATTTTAAAAAATTTTTAAACTGATGTTTATCATAATAAATATTTCCAGAACTAAAACAATATTGATATAATGCTATTGTACTAATTATCCATGGATTTCCATTAAAATAATGATCATTAAAATAACGTCCCAAAAATGGTATATTTAACTTTTTATTAATTGGATAAATTTCATTAAATTTAGCAGTCATAGCATATATATAATTGTTCATATTTTCAGAAAAACAATCAAAATCTTTTAACTTATAATCTACATGGGATAAACCCAATAACACAGAACTATCGTATTCACGTAATATTTCACCATGAATATTATAAGAAGAATATATTTTATCATTAGAAAAATGATGACCTAACAACTCTCGTGAACGATTAATAATGCCTTCATCTAAATCTTCATAATCTACCTTATCAGAAAATAAACACTCACATAAAAATTTATATTGAACAATACGAGTATATAAATGATAACCATATTCTTCTTCCCATAAATCAAAACATGGTTCTTCTAATTGTTCTATTGTATAAGATAAATCATTAAAAATAATTTTTAATAATTCTTTTTGTTTTCTTCCGTAAACTTTTAATAATTTTAAACATACAATTCCTCTTAACGCAGGTCCATCGTTTTGTGGTCTACCCCAATCTCCCAAGTAAGGTGTTTTATCCAATAAAAATTTAGGTTCAGCCGGATGAAAATTTATGTGTTTACATTCTGTTCTAATATAATTTTCAATAATTTTTATATATTTTTGATTTTTTTTATCTTTTTCAAACAAAGTAATTATACTTTTCATAACAATAGCAGAATCCCTAACCCAGTGAAAATTATAATCGGGGTCTTTTGATGGTGACGCAACGATAGACCCAGATTCAAGAATATTATTGAAAAAATTTTCCATAATTATATAATAACTATATTTTATTATATAACTTAAATGTTATATACTATTATTAAAAATACTGTAATTAATAATGACACATTTATATTCAAAAATGCTGTAATAAATTTATAAAAAAATATACTAATTGTTGTATTATTTGAAAAAACAGGAGCCAAATAACCGATTAAACTAAACATACTTGTAATTGATAATATTTTTAATAAAATTTTATTCTTTTTAAATAAATTTAGATCAGGTATGTATTTAGAATAACCACTCTTACCTACAATAAATGTTAATGGTTCTATAATTAGACTTAATAGTAAAATAGTATAATTAATATAATAAAAACGATTCATTAATTGTAAACTTAATGTTTTAACTAACTTATTTTGAAATAAAAAACAGTCTAAATCTATTTTACCAACACTGGTATCGTTCTCATCTTTATGAAAACAATAACCAAACGTTGGCGGATAATTTAATATATTAGGAAATCGAATCGTATTTACAATATCATTTACTATAATTAAATAAGGTATACTATACACAAAATACATAACCAATTTAGGAATTTTTTGAATATCCTTGTTATTTAGTAATATATTTTTAATAATTAAACTCCAAATACTCAATGAAAATAAACTAAAAAATAAATTTGTATATTTTATATTTTTTATCTCGAGTAAATGTTTATTATTCATATATTATCAAAATAAAATAAACTTAAAATTACACTAATCCCAAAAGATATACCAATAATAAATAATTTTTGTTTTATAATAAATTCATTTATTACTTGGTCATATGAAATATTCCATTTAAACAATATTTGACTACACAATGAAAATAATCCTGCTAATATTATCCATGGAAATAATTTTTTAAACTTATTTCTATCTATGCTTCTTACAATACCACCTATTGTAAGTAATATAGCAAGATAATTGTATGTAGCTAAATCCAATTGATTATAATCATCACCACTATCAATAGGTGAAGTAAAATATTTCCATAAGTTGCCTCTTAAATAATTATTTTTATTTGGATTGTAAAAACTATAAAGTGACTCTATTTGTAAATTTTCATCTTTTACTAATTTATCAAATACATCCTTTTTTAGCAAAATAAATTCATTTTCTTTTAAATTTATTTTTTCAGATTTTTCTTTTAATACTTGATAATCATCATCAGTTTTTGTTACGAAATATTTACCATCCTGAGATATGTTTAAACCATAGTTCTGATTATTAAGAAAATCAAAAATATAAATTATAAAAAAACCAGTGAAAAACCCTACAATTTGTATATTTGTTAATATAGTATTTTTTAAAAATCTTGATATTAAAATCCAAATAATTATATAAAAAATATAAAATATAATCCGTTCTTTTGCAGATAAAAACGATGTTGTTAATCTTGGATATTTTTTTGAATCTTTACTAAAAATATAAACAACGTTTTTCATATATATATTTAGGTTATTTTTGTTTTTTTTTCTAAATAAATAAGTTTTATATTATTATACACATGACCGACCCCAAATTAGAATTTGAAATATCTGGGAATTTAACAGTAGATCAAATATTTTTTCCTGATGGGGTTAAAATAGGCGATTCGAATACAGGAATCTTAAATCAAAATGTAAATGCTATTGCCATTGGTAATGAAGCGGGTAAAAATAATCAAAAAGAATATTCGATTTCTATTGGTCACGAAGCAGGTGAATTTGATCAAAGTAGAAATAGTGTTGCGATTGGACCTGGTGCTGGTCAAGAATATCAAGGTCAAGAGGCTATTGCTATTGGGTTTCAATCTGGTAAATTTTTACAAGGTAGAGGTTCAACTGCTATTGGACCATATGCGGGTACAAATAGAGTTTTAAATAACGAAGGGCCATATGCAGGTAGCAATGATACATCAGGTATTTATTTTACTGCTATTGGTCACGCAGCAGGTTATAATAGAATACACGACAATTCTATTATTATTAATGCATCTGAATTTGATTTAGCAAGTGATGCTTCAAACGCACTTTTTGTAAATCCAATACGTGACGTAAGCATGAACGGAACTAGAAATAATTATAGGGTTTTAGTTTATAACAATAGTACAAAAGAAATTGGTTTTGATTCAAGTAACAATGCAGTAGCAACCGCAGGAGGTAGTCCAGTAATTCCATTTGGTTCTCAATATACAGTACAATTAAGCAATGGTGCTGGTAATTTAGAATCTAGTAACAATTTTAAATTTAATAGCACATCTAATCAACTTCAACTATCAAGTAGTGTTATTACTATGTCAAGTGGAATAAGAATAGGTGACGCAAGCAGTGGAAAAATAGGTCAAGCTTCCAGTGCAATTGCTATTGGACAAGCAGCCGGTCTAACTAATCAAAGCAATGATAGTATTTCTATTGGCAAAGAATCTGGTAAAACTGAACAAAAAGATTACTCCATTGCTATTGGTTATTTTGCTGGTAAAGTAGACCAAAGCAACAATTCTATTGCCATAGGTAGTTCTTCGGGGTTAACTAACCAAGGAAAGCGTTCTATTGCGATTGGTCCTTTAGCAGGTGAAACTAATCAAAATATACATGCAGTCGCAATAGGAGATGAATCTGGTAAAATTGACCAAAAAGAATATTCTGTTGCGATTGGTTACTTAGCTGGTTATCAAGACCAAAGTAATAACTCAATAGCAATTGGTCAATCAGCAGGTAAATTTTATCAAGGAATTCAAGGTATTTCAATAGGTTTAGCAGCAGGTTATGAAAACCAAAGTATTAATTGCGTTGCAATTGGTGCTGCTGCTGGTGAATATAGTCAAAGCAGAAATGCAATTGCTATTGGTTACCAAGCTGGTAGAAATCAACAAAAAGATTATTCAATAGCTATTGGTAGAGAAGCAGGTGATATAAGTCAAAATAGTTATTCCATTGCACTTGGTTACTTAGCTGGTTATTACGACCAAAGTAGTAACTCAATAGCAATTGGCAAAGAAGCTGGTAGAAATCAACAAAAAGAAAATTCAATTGCATTGGGTATTAATTCAGGAACAACAGACCAAGGTAACGATTCAATATCGATTGGTAATAGTGCTGGATTTAGTAATCAAGATAATTACGCTATTGGTATAGGGTTGTCTGCTGGAAGAATAAATCAATCTGAATATGGTATTGCAATTGGTAAAGATGCAGGTTATACAGGTCAACTTCAAGAATCTATTGCTATTGGTTATAAAGCAGGAGAAAATGACCAAAAAAGAAAAGCTATAAGTATAGGTTATACAGCCGGACGTTATGACCAAAGTGCAAACTCAATAGCAATTGGTAACAATGCAGGTAAACAAAATCTTGGTAGTCACTCGATTGCTATTGGATTTGAAGCAGAACAAGATAATAGTAGCAATAATGTTACATCAAATGTTATTGTTTTAAATGCCACAGATATTTCATTGAATTCAACACATTCAGATGCATTTTATGTAAAACCTCTTCAAGATGTATCACAGAATGTACAACGAACAACAGATTTTAAAATTATGGTTTACGATTCAAGTTCAGGAGAAATTGCGTATGATTCAAGCTATAATGGTATTACTACTGGTGGAGGTGGTGGAGGAGGAGTTACCCCTGTTGGTGATTTGTATGCAGTTCAATTGAGTAATGGTTCAGGTAATCTAACAGGTAGCAATAACTTAAAATTTAATACAACGTCTAATACTCTTGATATAAATGGAAATCTTAATGTAAGTCAAGATGTTAGTTTTAACGGAATAATACATTTAAGTAATGAAAGAAATACATCAACCTTGTATAGTACTAATTCTAGTTCACCCACTGAATTTACAATAAGTAAATCTGTTAATTTTTTTGATATTTCTACTACATCCGATAATTACTACATAGATGTGAGTGGAAATACAACAAATGATGGACAATTATGGGATGTGTTTTTTAATACAAGTGGTTCAACATTAAATATTGATTTTGGTCAAGATAATTTAGTTGTTGGTTCAGGTTTAGAAAGATATTTAACATTTTCAACACTTGGACAAAGTGCTTCTTTAATATATGTATACAATAAATGGCGATTGAGAAATGCCGGAGCAAATATTTCATAGTAATATGTTTATTTTAGCAATTAAATAAAATAAAAATATAGAATTATATTATAATGTCTTTTTTTAATACAGGAGCTATTCGTATTGTAAACACAGATGCTAGTTCAGTTACTATAAATGCACCTACAACAGGTATGACAAGTAATTATAATTTTACTTTACCACCAACAAGTGGTACAAATAACTATATTCTTAAAACAGATGGCACTGGTGCTACTGACTGGGTCGCTAATTCATCTGGACCACCAGCTACTGCTGACGCAAGCAGCGTAATGTTTAAAGATGGAAGTGATTTGTCAGGTGTTTCAACCCTTATTTATGATAGTGCAAATACTAAATTAATTGTGTTAGGTGATGTATCGGCTAATACTATTCACACAGGCAGTGTTACTGTTGCTGGTGATATTAGTGGTGCTAATATTATTGGTACTAGTGATGTAAGTGGTGCTACTATGCACGCTGGTAGTGTAACTGTTGCTGGTGATATTAGTGGTGCTAATATTATTGGTACTAGTGATGTAAGTGGTGCTACTATGCACGCTGGTACTGTAACTGCTGCTGGTGATATTAGTGGTGCTAATATTTATGGTGGCACCATTAATAATAGTGAATTTTCATTTGTTGTTGATGCTTGTGGTAATATTAGTTCAGCAGATATTACTTGTAATAATCTTAGTGTAAATAATACATTTTCTATGTCAATTACTTCGTATAATAATACAGATTTAAATAACTTATCTGATCCAAAAACAATTGATGCATCTAGTACTTCTATAATAGTATTTGATCTTAACGCTGCAACAACATATGATGTAAGTTTTAATAGAGACGATTTAGGTGATGGACAAACTATTAAGTTATTTTACAGTTCTACTAACGTTAATGCCAGTGTAGCAATTGATTTTGGTGCCGATAAATTATTAAGCGGTTCTGGTAACGCAAGAACATTAACATTTAATTCACATGGTCAATCAGCAGATTTAACATTTCTTTCTTTTCTTGATCAAATTGCAATAAATAATGTGGGTGGTCTTATTTCTTAATTTTTATATAAATTTATTTAATTTATATATAAATTTATATATAATGAGTTTCTTTAACGCAGAAATTAATATTCCTTCAAATAATGGTAAATCAATACAATTGCGTGCTCCTGATGGCCTTAGTTCAAATCATAGTTTTTTTCTTCCTTCTGTTATTGGAGCAAGCGGTAATATTTTAGCGATTACAGATGTTAATGGTACAGACAATATAGTTGGATTTACAAGTGATTTAAGTGTAAATAGTGTACGCGTTAGTAATCTCGATTTAAACCAAGACAATTCTGTTATTTCATTTGGTGCTAATAGTGATATTACCCTTACTCATGTCGCTGATACTGGTTTAACATTAAAAAATACAAAAAATGATGATAATAGTACAGTTGTTCTTACACTTCAAACCGGTGAAACCGACATTCAAGCAAATGATGTAATTGGTGCTATTAACTTTCAAGCACCGGATGAAGGAACAGGAGGTGATGCTAATTTAATATGTGCCGGTATTGAAGCTATTTCAGAAGGTGATTTCTCCTCATCTAATAATGCTACAAAACTATCATTCAAAACGGATTCAAGCGGAACAGCAACAGAGAGAGCATATATTGATTCAAGTGGTTCTTTTGCCATAAGACAACAAACAGAAGATTACCTTTCAGGATTAAGACTTATTGCTTTTAATGCTGGTTATGATAATTGGAGTATATTTAACTTGGGTAATTTAAATTTTAGTAAGGATGGTACTAATATGGTATATATAAGATCTAGTGGTGGATTTGGAATAAGATCACAAAATACCGGTATCACAGGAGGGTTAACATTAGAACAAAGTGATAGTCAGTGGTCTTCCTGGTATATGTATGTAAATGGAAATTTAAACTTTTATTACGGAGGTTCTGCAAAAGGATTTTTAAATAAAACAGCTAGTAATACTCAAATGAACTTTACAGGTCAACATAGAAGTATTATGAATACAAATATATCAGAATCTTTCGTAGGTTTAATTGTATCGTCAACTGGTAAATTTGTAAATACTGATAATACGTTAGAAGTAACAATTAACGAATCTCTTCCAGTATGTGTAATTACAACCAGTGATAACGATAAAAAAGTTTTCGGTGTATTATCTGATAAAGAAGATAGTGAAAATACACGTAATTATAGTAGCGGAAATTGGGTATCTGTATATTCTAAACAAAATAATAACGAACAACGTGTATTTATTAACTCAGTTGGTGAAGGTGCTATTTGGATATCTAATAAAAACGGAATTTTAGAAAATGGTGATTATATTTCATCATCAACTGTTCCAGGATATGGTGCGAAACAAGCAGACGATTTACTTCATAATTATACGGTTGCGAAAATAACGTGTGATTGTGATTTTAGCACAACAAAAATAGTAAAACAAAAACTAAAAGTTACATCAACAACAGATGCTGATGGTAATACAACAACCGAAATAGATTATGACGCAAATGGAGATGTTCAATATGAAGACGATTTAGATGAAAATGGAAATCAACAAATGGTATATCCATTAGAAACACGTTTTCTTGAAGCAGATGGAACACAAATCACAGAAGGAGAGTATACAACTAAATTAGCTAATGCTGAAAATGTTTATATTGCGTGTTTTGTAGGTTGCACATACCACTGCGGTTAATTTATTGTTAAACAATATAAAAACCTATTATAAATTTACATATAAAATGAATGTTTTAGTTCGTCATCTAAATTTTATATGTAATCGTCGCATGTTTCATACTTCAAAAATAATAAAAAGTAACATACTTTATACAAAATCTCACGAAACAATTCAAATAGAAGATGATGAAGTAAAAATTGGAATAAGTGATTATGCTAGAAAAGAAATGGGTGAAATAGTTTTTATTGAAAATGAAGTTGAAAATGAAGAAAATGTTGAAACCGGTGATGTAATTACAACAATTGAAAGTGTAAAAGCATCAAGCGAACTTTTCTCTCCAAGCGATGGTACTATTACAGAACAAAATGTAGTTCTTATTGACAACATAGAAAATATGCATGAATCAGAAATATGGTTCATTAAATATAAACCAAGCAATCCTTCTGAAATTTTAGAAAATATGAATAAAGAAGAATATTTGGATTATTTAAAAAAAATTTAAATTTTTAGTAGTAAATATAATTTAAATCTTTTTACCTTCATTTATCAAGGGTATTTTTTACTATTTTCATTTTAATAAAAAATTACGTTTTTTTCAAAACTTTTTTCAAAAAATCAATTTTGGACATTTTAAAAATGTCCAATTTTCAATTTTGAAATAAAAGTTTAAAAAAAAAATAAAAAAAACGTTTTAGACGCAAATGCTGTAATTTCAAAAAAATACCTAAAAATTATGCTTTGATTTTATGGTCTTGCGATTTTGGAAACCCCAACTCTATTTTTTTCAAATTTTGAAAATGGTAACAAATGGTAACTTTTACCGGACAAATGTCCGGATTTTATTTTAGCAATCAAATATATTACGTAAATACATAACAAAATAAAATTTAAATTATTTTTTTTTGTTACTGAAAATCAAAAATGGTAACAAATGGTAACTTTTTCGGACAAATGTCCGGAAAACTAAATAAAAAGATTTTCTTATGATAATTTAAGATAACAAAAATGTCCGAAAAAATCCAAAAAAGATATGAATGTAGTTATTGTGACTATTCTACGACAGAAAAAAGAGATTGGAATAAACATATTTCAACGCGTAAACATAAAATGGTAACAAATGATAACAAAAAGTCCGGACACGTAAATGTATTAGGTATACAAAAATTTATAAACAATACTCAAACGAGCAATCGTGTAAAACATAAGAAAATAGAAAATTCTGAAAAATCGCAAAAATTTATATGTCAAGTGTGTAATAAAGAATATAAGCATAAAAGCGGATTAAGTAGACATAAAAAAGTTCATATAAAAGATAACACAACATCAAATATTATTGTTGAAAAACAACAAAAACAAATAGATGAATTACAAGATTTGTTAAAAACAACATTGGAACAAAATAAAAATACATTAGATAATTTATTACCAAAATTAGGAAATACAACATATAATACAACAAATAAAATGACAATAAATGTATTTTTAAATGAGCAGTGTAAAGATGCTATGAATTTAACCGATTTTGTGAATCAATTGGAACTCTCTCTTGAAGATTTAATATATACTAAAAATCATGGATATGCAAAAGGTATTAGTAATATATTTTTAAAACATCTTGGTTATTTAAAACCAACTGAACGTCCAATTCATTGTAGTGATAAAAAACGTTTACAATTTTATGTAAAAGATGAAAATAAATGGGAAAAAGATAACAATGAAAAAATAAATAAATCAATTAATCAAGTTAATAGAAAGCAGCTTCAACAAATAAAGGAATGGGAACAGTTACATCCTGAGTGGGCATCAAATGACCAAGAAACAGATTTGTATTTACAAATGATACAAGAAGTAATGGGTGGTAATAATGAAGAAGAAATAATAAAAAATAGAGAGACAATTAAAAAAGAATTGGGAAATATATTAGATTTTAAAAATGCAATTGAGTTGATTAATTAATATATTTAGAATATATAGAATGGGATTTATAAATACAAATTATATCCATAGAACGTCAAAATATTATTGTAAAAATATATGTTTATATGAAGCAAATGCGAACAATGGAATTCCTCACATAAAAGAATGTACAACTAGAAATACAAATAGAAATACAACAAAATCAAAATACAAATGTGAGTTTAAAAATTATAGTCCAACAGATGTTGTGAACCAACAACAGCCTCAATCTAATGTTATGAGACAATCTGCTATAATTAGAAGATATTTTAGATATTCATAATTTTTTTTTCTCTCTTTCATTTATAATGAAAAGACACACCAGATCATCTGATGGTAAATACCACATTGGTAAACGTAGTTATGACCTTCTTGAAGGTTCACGCGCCCAAGTATGGCATGAAACCGCATACAAAACAACTGGGGGTTTAGTCCGTGATGATCTCATGATGAATAAACATGGTCGCATTGTTTCTATGGCCAAACACAAAACCGCCAAAAAAGAGAAACGTTTAGAAAAAGCTGGTTACTTTGCCAAAAAAGGTAAATTCGGTTACGTAAAAAAAACAGCCAAAAAATCCAAATCCAAATCTAAAAAATCCAAATCTGGAAAATCCAAATCTAAAAAATAAATATTTAGCAATTAATCTGTAATATTTTTTTAAATTTTAATAAAATATTACTTATTTAACATTCCCAATAATTAGAAGAAATTATGGAATTATTAATATATTTAGCATGAATATTTTCATATATAACTTTATCAAAAAAGGTTTTACTTACAGTAAAAATATTATTATTTTTATTGGCAATTATACAATATATATTATATAATTCATAAAGTGATGTATCAATATCTACAATATAACCATTTAAGAAATTAATAACATCTTGTTTTTTGTTCCAAAAAGAACACTTAATATTTGGAATATAACGACTATTTATTAATTCTACATCATAAAAAAGATTTAATATATTTTTACAGTTGTCTTCATTCAAATAATGAATATAGCTTTTATTATTTCTTTTTAAGTATCCATTATAAATTGAAACTAATTCATTAATTTCAAAATCTTCTTCATTTTCATCATATATTATATTAT
>Ga0209348_1001568_pt1 | contig 11043 bp, 3 predicted proteins | sample ETNvirenome_2_30_FD_184065 | JGI IMG/M metagenome (GOLD analysis project Ga0209348, IMG submission 184065) | Marine viral communities from the Pacific Ocean - ETNP_2_30 (SPAdes) (version 2) | ecosystem: Environmental > Aquatic > Marine > Oceanic | place: Pacific Ocean | collected 2013-06-22 | reverse complement strand
TTTGCATCATTTATGACTACGAAATATACAGTTCCATCTGCCAATCCACCAATTGGAGATCCAGTTCCATCTGTATATGTAACTCTTTGTCCTTGTATTAATCTATGACCCTTATGAGTAATCGTATCATCAGAAGTCGAAACGACACTTGATGATGATCCATCAAATGAAAAGGTATGTGTTTTTATATCATCTAATACTCTGAAACTATTGTTATCTCCAGATACAGGACGATTACCAATATATGCCATATTTTTTTATGAGACCTCCATAAACATATTTATCTTAAAAAACATCATTCAATGTATCAGGTTCAACAATGAGATTACCGTCCGAATCAGTGCTATCACAATTTTTGGCATCATTATCTTGACGTTCACCAATTACCATCCAAGAAATTGTATCAGTGCATGTGTTATCTTGTGCAACGATGGTTAATAGATTACCCGTAACACTCCCTTTAACTGCTGTCCATCCTGTTTCATTTGTTGTAAAACATTGAACATCACGATTCAATGCAACAAATGTTCCCTCTGTCATTCCAGATTTAGTGTCAATATTAATTGTAGATATACCAGTAACAAGAGTAGTCTTATCACGATAGATAAGATCCATCTGTGGTCCTTCAATCGCACTATGAACAAGATCTTTTGTAGTTGAGAGTCCAACAAGTGGATGTGGTATCCTAAAATTCTTTGTTCCACCACTTACACTTAAACCACCTGTAACAGAAACTGCATTATTAGATATAATTGCAATGTTAGAATTACTTGATCCTAGAGTTAACGTAACTCCAGATGTTCCTGTTATTGATCCATTGACTTCAAATTTAAGATCTACATTATCAGTGCCATTTCCAATGAAAACATCAGAAGAAGTATCACCAAAAGATATACCGTTACTAGGAGAAGTTAATTCTAAATTTCCATCAGAATCTAACTTGATAGTACCATCAATATTATTCGATGCATCTTTAAATTCAATTTTTGAACTTCCTGGCGTAATTAATACATCTGACATTTAAAAAATCCTCCCACCTAATCTTTTTATTGGTTTTCTGAATGTATTGATTCCAACTCTAGCAGTCACTACACTGAAGAGTTGTTGATTATTTATCGTATGATAAGGAGAAATTTGATATGATTTATCCATGAAAATCAGTAAGTCTTTAACCCAATATCCCTCAGTAGCATTTCTATTACTACTATAAACTCCAATAACATAGGTTCTTGGATAAGGTTTAGATGCAACAGTTAATGTTTTTTCTTCGAAAGCAGAAGCAGCAGCATTAGTATATTGAATACTGTATCTTTTTCCTGCCCACATGGAACTATCTGCACCACCATCATTACCAATACGATTTTCACCAGCATTACTTATCTGATCCCTTGCAGCAAGATAGGGATATGTACCAGAAAAACCACTTGCTAATTTAACTTGAGCAGATATATTTACTGCTGTATTTGCTGGAATCCAGATTCTTGATAGTAATGCTGGATTACCATCATTATCATGTCTACGGAAAAATCTCCATGCCCGTTCCGAGTTATCCCAATATGCTTCAGAATTATATCCATAAATTCTCATAGCATCAAGTTCATAATTATGTTCAATACTTCTAAGTTGTACATAACCATTACTTCTAAATATTCTATTCGAATAAGCATTACCAGAATTTTGTGTTCCTGTGCCAGCATCAACGCTTGGATAACCACTAAGTGCTTTTACATGACAGTATACAAGTGACATTTCACTGTCATTGTTCATAAATCCATATCTCCATCCACTCCATCTACATCTAAACATACAAGGTCCTGCTTCAGAATTGACTGTTTGTAATGCATGAACACCAGAGTCAAAAATATTATCGTGAAAACCTAATCCTAATTCATATGGATTAATAAATCTAACACCATAATGTGTTCTACTAATGTAATTATAAGCAAATTCATACCACTCATGACTACCTTCAAGTCTACAACCTCTATCTCTACCAGCTACAGATATACAATTAACAATTGATTGTCCTGGTTCATAATGAGCACATAAACCATCTTCACCATTCATAGTTAGAGAACATCTAGCTTTTGCATAACGAGAATCATATAACCACAAAGGACCCCAGTCTCTTCGGTGTGAGTTCTCTGGATAAGCATAAACAGTAATACCTTCAATCCAAGGTTCTCTTGGTCTTGCAGGTACTTGTTCATTTAATGTTACTGATAAATTATCGGTGCTCCAATATCCACGAAGACAGAATCCACACTCAACGTTAGAATCATTATTACCAACATTTTTAAAATAAACGTCTTTCGCAATTCCTTTTCTGTCATAATTTGTATCATATATTCCATAGAAAAATCCATAATCACTACCATCGGTAGCAACAGTTTCAAAACAAATTTCACGAGTCATTCTAGTAACTAATGCACCCTCAACAACTTTGTAGTTTGTTGCTGCACTTAGCGTGATTGTATTTGAACTTACTGATGATATAGTGTGTTTAAACCAACCTGCTTTTTGATAACTACTATTATCATAACGACCTTCGTAGTCAGTTGACCCATTTGCCTCAGACCTCATCTCAATCCAAATTTCATCATTAGCCGTAAACATATTTGAATTTGCTACTGTAATAGTAGTTGCACCACTTGCAGATTCTGCTGTTGTAAGTGTTGCAACCTTACGAACTTTACTTGAATTATTGTGTTTTTTCTCTGTGCCAGTGAGGTAAACAGTGTTACCAACTACAGATGGTGAATTATCAACCGTACTATTACATGTAATTACATTTGTAACATAATCTATACTAGAAATTGTTTTAATATTTCTATTTGTGCCCGTTCCAAAAATAATTATTTGATTTTCTCTAAAAACTTTTGCGTTGGAAACTGTTATATCGGCACCACTAACTGCAGAAACTGTTACGTCATTCGGACCACCAAAAATTCTAAAATAAATTGTATTTCCATCTACCTCATGAATCCAAAACCCTTCATCTTGATGTTGTGATGTGTGGTCATTTGTATCACTAGTGACATTTGTGGTGTTATCAAAAACAGCAATCCACTCACCCGTAGCAAAATTAGTTCCACTTGCGACTGCGAGTGATGTTGAACCTTCAGCCTCTGCTGATGATAATGTTGTAGATGGCATTCCATCAGAACCTTCAAAAATAAACGATGCACCATCTTCATCTTCTACATAAACACCGTGTCGGTCAGCAGATGTTCCTTTAATTTGAATTTTTGCACCATCTCTCAAATGAAGAAGTCCACCTCCTTTAACATATAAGTTTCCATTTAATCTAAGAGTAGTGTTTGCTCCAGATTGACTCTGGAGAATTCCGTAGATATAACTATCATTACCATATCCATTTGTTGGAATAGAGATACCAGTATCAATAGTTACTGTATGACCAGCAGCTATATTAAATGCATCAGCATCACCTGGCGAACCAGACCCTCCCCATGTTGAAGAAGCACTAAAATTACCTGATTGTGTACTGGTATATGTTGCCATTATTCCATATCCTCAATCACATCTAAATCTTTATCTATGGTAGATAGTCTTATAGTTGTCGAATCACTATCCACTGATAATATTTTAAAATCTTGTTCCTCATAATCAGTATTCAATATTTCAATTTCATTCGAATTTTTTATTTTAAAAATCATACGTCCCATTAATACTCCACCTCCATTTTTTCGACATCTTTTCTTTCTCCAAATACTGTGTAAAAACAGTTGATGTTTCCATCTTCAGAGTTTACAATCACTGTATTATCGTAGATATCTACTACCTTATGTAGGGTAGATTCACTTCCGATAGGAGTTAAATTAACGGTAATTGTATTTTCATCAACTAATCCTGTCCAGTAATCTGGAAGTTCAATCTTATTATTATCTTTCAACCTTCCACGAACATAAACTCCATTTTCTGGACCTTCTAATGATCCATGACGAAGTTTCATTCCTTCTTTAGTTGGGTGATCAATTACAAATGACTTAGTTGTTGCAGCAAATGAACCATTAACCTGTAATAGATGAGTTGGATTTGTTACACCGATACCAACTTTTTTACCACTAGTAAAACAAATAATCTCTCCACTTGGATTATCAATTGTAATTCTTGGAACACCACCACCATCAGATTTTATACGGTGGTGGAATCCATAGGTTCCCCAGTTTGTAGTCGCACCTGTATGATTTTGCGTTCCAGCAATTAAATATGGAAAGTCCTGATTAGCAGCATAAAGAACATTCTGAACTAATATTCCACCTTCAGCACTTGGAGAAGAATCATTATCTACACGTAATGTTCTTTGCACTCTGACAAATGGAGCAGTGGTTGATGTATGAACTTCAAACTGTTCTGCATCATTTGCATTTGTTACAACAAATGACTTTCCATTTGCATCTGAATGTAAATTTAATCGAGTTATTGTACCAGTTTGGCTTTGTCTAAAACTCCAACCTCTCCTGTCAGCAGGTGAACCCATATCAAAATGAAGAAGTCCTACATCATCTGCGTCAGAGAAAAGAGATAATAATAATTGTGGATTATTAGTTCCGATACCGACGTGACCATCGTCATTTTTGATTCTTATTCTTTCTTCAGTCTGATCAGTTACAAATACCAAATCTTCATTGTAGGAACCAATTATACCTTCATCTACAATTATTTTTTTGTTGAAGAAATATTTTGATCTATCTGTATAGAAATGAGAGAAACCAGTATTTGCAGGACCAATTTCTAAAGTTCCTGAATCAGTTGTTATTTTTAATGCTCCACCATCTGCTGTTGCACCACGTTCTAATACTGGACCACCGTCAACTTTGATATGACCTGCAACATCAAGTTTTTCAGTTGGACTATTACTTCCGATACCAACATCGCCACCTTGCACAAGAGTTATTTGAGGAGCAACTGGATCAGCTGTACTTGGGTTTGAATATCCAATGTTAAATTTAGAACTAGTATCAATGTATTGACTATAAGAAGCATTACTATTTGTACGACTTATTCTAAAACCATCTGTATTGTTATCTACATCCTGTCTTATATGTAACTTTGTTTGTGGAGCATTAGTTCCGATACCAACGAAACCACCATTTGCGATACGGAACCATTCGGCAGTTGGAGATACATCAAAGTCATTTCCATCATATCCTGATCTTCCAACTTTAAATCCATGATTATCAGAAATCACCAATGCCATCTGAGTGATAGTCGGAGTGTTACCACCAGATGCCATATACATCATATCACCAGGTCCAGATTTAAAGTCCCAAGCAAGTATTGGATTTGGATTGAAATCTAGATTAGTCCAACCAGGAGGAGATTGGAATACTTTAAAGTTTCCGTTAGCTCCATCCATTTGCATACTCAACTTACCAGTTGAATCTTTTACTTGAAGGAAACCAAATACATCAAGTGTTGTACCTGCAGCATTAGTTCCGATACCAACATTACCACCATGTAAGTAAGAAGTACCATTTGATAATATCTGAACTTTTTTTGTACCACCATCCCAGAGATTAAGTCCACCTTCATCATTATCAGATCCGTGTCCAACTAATTGTGCAACTGTTCCTCCATCTGCTTTTACTAAAGTAAACCCCTTGTACTGAGTTGCTGACGTTGCTTTTATATTACCATTAGATTCGAGGCGAAGTCTTTCCACAAGTGAAGAACCATCATGAGTATAAAATTCTATAGCACCGCCAGATTCTCGATTCACAAATCCACAATCACCATTTGATTGTCCTGCAAAAATAGTAAAACCGTCAGTACTGTTTACCCCTGTAGTTTCATTTGTTAAATGAATTGAACAATCACCTGTTGATTTTTGATGAATATGAAGAGGTCCTCTATTAGGACTATTAGTTCCGAGACCAACTGCACCATTTGATTTGATGCGAAGATATTCTGTAGAATTAGCACGGTTATGGAAAATATGTTGTTCAGCACCATAAGTTGCAACATTATTATCTGTTCTTAAAAGTAAATAACCCTCATTATTTTCTAACTTAAATTCTGCTGCAGAAGTGCTCTTTTGAAGGACATGGAGAACTTCGTCTGGAGCAACAGTTCCGATACCAACGTAACCAGTGGTTCTCCGAACAATGAACATTGGTTCACTGCCTATATTAGAATCATTATCAATACCCCATCCAAGAGCATTTCCTGCTAGTCCAGCATACATGTTACCTGTAACGTTTCTATATTCAATAGCAACATTATTGTTATGTGATCTCTCAAATTTCGCTGCTACTGCAGTAGAAGAACCAATAACAACGTGTAGTTTTTCATCTGGAAGATTAGTTCCGACACCAACTAGACCATTAAGTTCAATTTTGCCACCAGATGAAGCAACTGTTAAATTACCTGATGATGTATCAATTCTATGAATACCACTGACACCAATTTGAACAAGACCACTACTAAAACCACCGTCACAATTCAGAAGACCAGCAAAAGTTGAAACACCAGAAGTTACATGAAGACCAGAACGTGCTGTAATTAATCCAACTGAATCTATATTTGTTACGTCTTCATATGTTAATGTTCCACCAATTGATACGTCACCTGCAAAAGATACCAGACCTGCAAAATATGCTGTTCCATCGGTTTTAATCCAAGCCTTATCAACAAGAGTTGCTCCTGCTGCTGCTATAAAAGCATAAGATGTAGCTGCACTATCATAAGGATCCCATACTTGAAACCCACCAAGAGAACTTGAGTCAGTTCTATAATCAAATACATTACGAACTACAATTCCTGTCCTTGCTGAAACTGATTGAATATCAATATTAGTTGCAAGAGTTCTTCCCCCTGCGGTTACGTTAGTAGCAAAAGCACCAGCAGATATAACAGCCGCACCGTTAAATGTTGAAACACCAGCAACCGTAAGACTTCCAATACCAGCGTGTTCATTGTTTTTGATATCTCCATCTATATGTAATTTGTGTTGTGGATTATCAATTCCGATACCAAGTCTACCCTCTGTATCAATATGTACAACGTGAGTATCACATTTAAATGAAATAGAATTACCAGTAGAGAATGTAAAAGGTAAAGCTCCACTGTCTGATGCTGGAGAAGTTAGAGAAAGTGATCTACTATTGTTTGTACCCATATTGGACTCAAACCTTGCTAGAACCTGAGATGTTCCATTTTTTTCTACATGCAAGACAGCATTTGGACTAGCAGTTCCGATACCAACATTATTGGATGTGTCTAAAGTTATAGCAGGACCTAATCCAGCAGCACGAGCTGCATTTCCTTGAACATAAAACTTATCTGTATTTCCATCAGCAATGAAGTCCCAGAAGGCATTACTATCATCAATGTTTCTCAAAGTGACAACTGATGCTCTGGATGCTCCTTTGACTGCGAACGTAGCTGTTCTTCTAGTATCATTAGGATCACTTCCTACCGTAAAGTTACTACCAGGTGCGTGAGAAACTGTAAGACCATCTGATCTTGCAATATTATCACCAGAATTATTATCTATCCACGCCTCTCCATACTTAACTTCAAGTTTTTGACTAGGAGAGTCAGTTCCAAGACCAACATTACCACCATCCGTCATTATATGTTTGTGAGAATTATTTCCAACTGTGAATAGTAAGTTTCCTCTTTGTTTTCCAGACCCACCTTGATTATTTACTAATTCACCTTTAATTGATGCAAATTCTTCATCCGTAGTATATCGATTTGCACCAAAGAATGCGATTTTTGTACCAGCTTTCAGGAAGTTTTGAGTTGATACTAAACTGAGTGTTTTATTAAATGATGTGTGTATCAAATCACCATCTGATGTGATGCGGAATTTTTCATTTGAACTTCCACCTATACTAAATCTTATCGAATCAGCACCAGCATTTACAAATAATCTATTTGCTGCGTCTGTTCTAAATGCAGTGAAATTAGTAGCAGCATCTAATTGTATACCACAATCTCTACCACTACCACCAATTTTTAAGTATGGGTCAGCAGAAGAATCGAAAATATGGAGTTTAGTTGCTGGATTATTAGTTCCGATACCAACTTTACCCTCTTTCGATATACGCATTCTTTCCAGCATCGTTGCTGGACTGGAATTTTCTTTTGTGTAAAATCTTAAATTACCAAAACTATTAGATCCTTCTCTTTCATGAGTAATTGCTGCTCCGATGTCATCACCAGTTGATAATCCAAATGCAATACCAGTAGTTTCTCCAGCATCATTCTGTGGATTCGTAAGATGTAAATGATAAGCACCTGCTGCAGAAGGAGCAGATAATGCATTTACATTCGATGAGATTTTAACCTTATCACCAAATGTTCCGAGTCCAACAACTTTTAGAGTATTATCTATATCAACTCCCGTATTTGTGGTTTCAAGACGCTTTACTCCATCAAAGTAGAGTTCAACAGCTCCACTCTGAATTCCAACAATTGATTCTTTACCAGCATCTGCTTGTATTTTAATATTTCCTGTGCCAGTATAAGATCCACCAGCATTATTTGAGATTGTTAAATCGGAACCATTACTACCAATTCTTCCCTGTGAAGCATTTCCAAATGCTGCTTGCACATTGTCATTAAATTGTAATCTTCCAAATGTGAAGAAATTGATTTTAGAACTTCCACTGGAATCTTGAAATCTAACTGTATCTTTAAAATGTGTATCATCAATAAAGGTTGAGATACCAGTTACAGTTAGATTATCTTTCAGTAAAGTATTTCCATTAACCTCTAACTTGTGTGTTGGATTTACGCTTCCGATGCCAACTTTACCATATCGATCAATGACCATTGCATCTATAGGACCAGAAGCAAGTCCAGTTTCAAAAAGAAATCCTACATTACCAGACCCTAGAGTCGCACTTCCAAATCTTGTATTATACGTTGCTCCAGCATTATGTTCAAATTCAATATATGATTTGGCGTTGACGGTTTTGAGAAATGTGCTGACAACATTAGTACCAGCATAAACATCTAATTGTGCCTGTGGATTACTGGTTCCGATACCAACTTTACCATCTGTTTGTATGGTTAGACGAGTGTTGGAATCTCCAGCACTAGCAACAGCAGAACCGCTAGCTATTTTAAATTTATCACTATCACTATTATCAATACCCATAGACCATGCTCTGGTTCCAACTAACTCAAAACCTAGTACTGCATCACCTGTTCCATCTTGTGAGATTTGAATTTGATGACCAATGGCTGAATCATTTCTATAAACATTTAATTGTGCGTCTGGAACGCTAGTTCCGATACCGACATTACCTGTTGATGTGATGCGAAGTTGTTCATCAGCATTTGTTCTAAATAACATACTATCATCATTATGGTCATAGCGAATAAATCCACGATTATTATCAGTCGAATCAGCAAAATCAATTCCAACCTCACTAGTAGTACCACCAACTAATGTAATGTAACTATTACCGATACGTTCAAACATCGATACAACTGAACCACTTGGTGTCCAATTTCGACCTGCATGACTCGCAATGACATCTAACCTAGTGTTAGGTGTTGAGCTTTTTATACCGACACTACCATCTGATGTAATGACAAATTTTGCAGTATTACCACCACTACTACCATTTGCAATAAAGAAAGAACTATCACTTAACTCATTACTATCACCTCTACCAATACTCCACTTATCTGTTCCTGCTGACTTAAATCTTATAACACCTCTTCTATTTGCATCTGCATTAATATCAAGATAAACATTTTTAGTTGCTCTTCCTTGTAATTTGAGTAAAACTTCTTCACCAGTAGTTCCGATTGCATCAGTGATTTCTAATTTAGCAGTTGCAGTATCAGTTCCGATACCAACTTTACCATCTGATAAAATGCGAAGTCTTTCTTCTGCACTATTTTGACCACCAGTATAGAATCTTAATCCATTACCAAATTGTTGAATACGACAATCAAAATCTTCAGAAGTGTATGATGTTTTAAAGTCAATATATGCAACACTATCAGTTCTAGATAATTCTATTCTACCAGTACCAATCTCAACTGCTGTAGTTTTAGTATCATTGAAAACTGACACTCCAGCACCAACAACTTCCAATGTTGTTTGTGCAACAGTGGTATTGATACCAACATTACCACTTCCGTCAATTACAAATCTCTGATTACTACCATCAGCAATAGCAAATTTTCCACCTGTAACATTACTGACAGAGAAATTCTTTTGGTTATTTAAAAGTCGAAGAGTTGAAGAATTATTAGTTGAAGATGATACTGATATTTCTTTGAATCCAGAACCTGCATTATTTAAAGTCGAACCATCAAAAGTTAAACCTGCTTCACCCTGTATTGCTGACGCACTTGTTGCTGTGATGACTCGATTATCTGCACCATTTGTGATTGGTAAACCACCAACATATGAAGTTGCAGTTATAACTCCAGATACGTTAACATCATCTAATTCTGTATGACCATCTACGTCTAAGTCTCCATTTGCATCAATCGCACCTGTGAATGTGGAAATGCCAGCAACACTTAAATTATCAGAAATATTTGCATCTATAGCAAATAAATCACTCCATCTATAATTTGAGTTACCTAAAGATCGTAAATTATTAGCAGAAGGTAGAACATCAAGTTGTGATATAATATAACTATCTGTAATTCTAAATCTTAAATTATTACCAATACCAAATTTTAATTCTTGAGGTGCTGAGATACAAGCATCATTTGATTGTGATCCATTAATAAACTGATTAGCACCAGTTGCTAAACCGAATGCAAATCTAGTTGATGATCCATCTGCTGTTGAACTATTAATTCTTACTTGTGGTGCTGTTGATTGAGCAACTAATATACGACCATCAGTTACATTTAAGTTTCCAGTTGGCTGTACTACACCCTTGAATGTTGTGGCAGTTACAACTCCAACGATTTTTACATCGCCAACAACATCCAATTTACTTGTTGGAGTAGTACTATTAATACCAACACTACCTTTACTTGGTGAAAGAAAAGTGTTACCATCATTGAGATTGATAACAACTGAATTATATTCAA
>Ga0209348_1001567_pt1 | contig 11045 bp, 11 predicted proteins | sample ETNvirenome_2_30_FD_184065 | JGI IMG/M metagenome (GOLD analysis project Ga0209348, IMG submission 184065) | Marine viral communities from the Pacific Ocean - ETNP_2_30 (SPAdes) (version 2) | ecosystem: Environmental > Aquatic > Marine > Oceanic | place: Pacific Ocean | collected 2013-06-22 | reverse complement strand
GAAGTTAGAGAAACTACTTAATGAAAAGGTAAACATCTATCTCTCTGCCGACGAGGCTGTTAAGTATGGTCTTGCCGACGAGATAATGTGAGGTTAAATTATGTCTGATAGTTTGTTAACGCTTCTCGAAATGATCGGGGAGGTTTTGGAAGAATCACCGCCAAGTCAAGAACTCGAAGCAGTAAAAAATGAGATTATAAAAATCACCAAGGCGTCTAGTCCCAATCTTAAGTTAGATCCAAAATCATCAAAGACAATAAATTTGGTAAACACTGGTACGAGAAAAGAAAGAATCACCCTGATTCAAAATATAGTTAATAATTTTGATCAGTCATTGTTGACAAACTTTACTTTAAAAGATTACTTTGGAACAAAAAGTGATGGCTCTGCCGATTATAGGATTCAAATTTTTTCTAACTTAACGAACAAATTGGTGTTTAACTTTGTTTTTAAGAAAACACCGGGCTCTTCATTCAATGCAACAAAATTTGAAATTAGTCTGGTGAATGCAATTAACAAAAATCAGCCAAACTATAAGCCACAACCCGGCTCCGTTGCCGCTTATCAACCATTAGCCGATGATGTTATACAAAACATGACTGGTCCAGCCGAGGTCCTAAACCAGAAGTTTATGAAATTAGGTAGTGCCGGAATAGAATTGACTGATTTTTATAAAGATATTGGTGCGTCTAAAAGAGAACCAAAGACAGACATTATATCACAGGACGGAAAGATTAGAATATCTGTGAAAAAGAGCACGGCACAATTTATCTCCTCAGAAGGACCAGAAACCGAAGCTGTTGTGATGTCGGTGCTTAGAAGTAAAAACTCCACAGCCGCTACAAAATTATCAGAGTTGATAAGAACTTACTTTGCTTATACACACAAAATTGCATCCTCCAAAGGAAAGTCCAAGAATGAAAGGGAAGCAATAAATCGAAAAAGACAATTCTTTGTAAAACGATTTAAATACTTTTTAGGCGGAACATTTAAAAGAATGTTGGTACGAGAGGCTATGGTTGGCGACAATAAATTTGTCAGTGAACAAGCCAAGCCAAATTATGTTCTTGTTTGGTCTGAAGACGGTACAGGCAAAATTTTTGAAATAGAAAAATTTATCACCGCGTATCTACCAAAAATAAAATTTGGTGTGCGTGGAAGAGGCGGAACAAGAGGGTTATCTCTTCGTGGCGAGACTTAATTTCTTGACATCTAGCTGAAATCTTGATACATTACTTTATGGAGGAAACTTGAAATCACCACTACGTTATCCCGGTGGCAAAACACGCGCAATAAAGCAGCTACTCCCCTACATTCCAGAGGGAGACATTTGTTCCCCGTTCTTGGGCGGTGGTTCGCTGGAGTTAGTGCTTGCCGAAGATAGAAAGGTCTACGCTTACGATGCGTTCTATCCTCTCTATAACTTTTGGAACTGTTTGCTTACCGATAAAGAAGAATTAGTAAAAGAAGTCCGAGCGCTACACCCGCTTGATAAAGAAGGCTTCAAGGCTTTGCGTGGGTTAATTAAAGCATACAACAGCAACCACCCGCAATCATATGTGGCCGCAGCAGCTTACTATGCTATCAACCGCTCATCATTCTCAGGTGCCACATTGTCTGGCGGATTTTCGCAGCAAGCAGCAGATGGTCGCTTCAACGAAAATAGCATCAAAAGACTTGAAAATTTTCATGCACCCAACTTAGAAGTGGGCTTTATGAGCTTTGAGGAGTCAATAGAGCTTCATGAAAATAAGTTCCTATACTTGGACCCTCCATACTTTTTGGGAGAGAAAAGCAACAAATTGTATGGCAAAGCAGGAGATATGCATGAGGGTTTTGATCACGAACTTTTACATTTGCTCTTGACAAATCGGAAGGACTGGTTATTATGTTATAACAACTGTGAGTACATTCGCGATCTTTATTCGGATTATGAAATAATCCCCGCTGAATGGACTTACGGAATGAAGAATACAATTTCTAGAACTAAGCAAAAAGAGAAGAAAGCACTGAGAGAAACTCAAAAACAAAGTTTATTAAATATGCAGGAATTGTTGAATCACTTTTTCAAACTAAGCGAAGAAAATCAAGAAACAAAAATCTCTGCATCTTTTGATAAAATTGGAAAAGAGCTTGAATCTTGTGCTAAGATAGAAGAGCAAATCAAAAACTTTAAGCAAGACATGAAAGAGTCTAGCGAAATTTTCATTATTTCACGAGGATAAAATGACAAATAAAATGGTCTTCGCCAACAACGAAGAATTAAGACAGAAGATTGTAAAGGGAGCAAACACGTTGGCTGATTATGTTTCCTCTACTCTCGGACCCAAGGGACGCACCGTGCTCCTAAAGGAGCAGGATAAGCCAGCATTTGCCACCAAGGACGGAGTAACCGTAGCGCAGTTTGTTCAGTTGGATGATGAGTTCGAGAACGCTGGCGCACAAGTTATCCGTCAGGCAGCAAACGAGACTAACACGACTGCTGGCGATGGAACAACCACTGCCACGGTGTTGGCGAGAGCGATACTTAATGAGTCGCAGAAGCACATCGCTGCTGGCGTCTCTCCAATCGAACTACAAAGGGGGATAGATGCAACAGTATCAGAGATTTGTAACAACCTTACAGAAATGGCGAGACCAGTTACAAGCATTGACGACATCAAACATATTGCTACGATATCAGCCAACAATGATTCTACCATTGGGGATCTTATTGCTTTGGCTGTGGACAAGGTGGGTCAAGACGGGTCTATAACCATTGAAGAGTCGCGGTCGCTTGAAACGTCTATCGACGTTACCGAGGGCTTCCGTTTCTCTGCTGGCTATTGTGCGTCTGCGTTTGTTAATGATGAACGTAGAAACGTGATGTCTTATGAAGAGCCACTGATTATGGTCACAGATTATAAGATCACACAAGTAGAGCAGATTCTGCCAATCCTTGAGTTGGTTGCACGAGAGTCCAGACCACTTGTGATTGTAGCAGAGGACATCGAGGGCCAAGCCCTGGCTGCTATGATCATGAACGCCATGCGCGGTTCTCTAAAGATTGCGGGCATTAAGGCTCCATATTACGGTGAGGAGAGGCGCAACCTTCTATCTGACCTTGCGATGTCTACAGGCGCTACATTCATCACCAGAGAGTCAGGACAGAAGCTACAGACGACCACGCTGGACCAGCTTGGGTCAGCCAAGTCAGTCGAGAGCACGAAGGTTGGTACTATTCTTGTTGGCGGTAACTGTGATTATGAAGGCGTAGAGACACGTATCGACAGTCTAAAGGCAGAGATAGCCAACACAGATGATTTTGCAGAGTGCGAACGCATCCAGGGTCGCATTGTGCGCCTATCATCTGGCGTGGCTGTTATCCACGTCGGTGGTGCAACTCAGGTTGAAATGACAGAAAAGAAGCACCGTATCGAAGATGCTCTTGAAGCCGTGCGTTCTGCACAGGAAGAGGGCGTCATTGGTGGCGGCGGCACCGCTCTATTGCGTGCAAGCAATTCTGTTGCTATCGTGACAGACCACGAAGAACAAGCCATCGGCATGGTTATAGTTAAGCAAGCGTGTCAGGCTCCCTTCCGTCAAATGTGCAAAAACGGAGCCAAGAGCGAAGACCTATTGCTGTCACACGTTCTTGACCAGCCCGATGATATGGGCTACGATTTCCGCACAGGAACCTTGACAAACCTTTATGAACGTGGTATCTTAGATCCTGTGAGGGTTACAAAGTCAGCACTGAAGAACGCAGCGTCTTGTGCTGGCACTCTTATCACAACTAACTATGGGATTATACAGGTGTCATGATGACTAGAGGAGATTTGGTTCATATTCCCCAGGGAACACTATTGTTACAAAACAAAGATAGCTCTCTCTTTGAAAGTGAGGGGGGCTACATCAAGGCTGAGAAGCCTATGCGTGCTTTATTTTGGGACAAAGACCTCAATAAGCCTTCCTGGGGCTCAATCTATTACAAAAATAACGTCTGGGACGTAAGAATGAGAGACATTTATCCAATATCACAGGAGCTAGAAAATGTTAGTTAAATTAACTGAAGTGTGTGGAACGGGAGCCGTCACAAGCGGTCGCAAGTATTCTTTACGAGAAGTGTTTGTCAATCCTGAACATGTTGTCATGGTGAGAGAAGAACACCAGATAAGAAACCTAAATGAACAAGGTATGCTAACAGAGGGGCTCGACAAGAAGCACCGCTTCTCAAAACTCACTATTGACAAGGGAACCACTGGCACTGACATTGTCGTAATAGGTGACCCAGGAACTGTTGAAACGGCACTTAACAAGCGCAGTTACGTGCTGAAGGGGTAATCATGGGGCAAAGAGTAAACATTCAGTATTCTGTCGAGCTTGACGATCTGGAAGAAGAAGTGAATAGGCTTTATTCAAACGCTGTCACACAATTGGCATCGCTGCCCCACGCCTCGATCAAATTAGGCACTGGTGGTCTTGAAAGGGTTGAGTCTTTCAGAGAAAAGTTAACCAAAGTAGATATCATGTTGGGAGATGTTCAAAACATTATTGAAGCTTATGTCAGATATAAAACACAACCACCCCCCGAACGAGAAACGCCTTTTCAGTCTGACGATTTGGAAGTTGATCCCGAGGCACTACAAGACAAAATCTCAAAGTTTAAGGAATTATTGAATGAAAACGCCAATCAGGAACCCCCTGTTTAAAACCAAATCTAGCAGCGTTTTGGAAAGTTTAATTCCTCGCGGGTCGGTGGTAGAATCTTTTGCTTTTTATTCTGGTGATGTCGAATTTTATTTAGCAAATAGGGGCAGGTTTGTTTCAGCCTATACAGAAAAAGATGTAGTTTATGATGTCTGGTCTACCCTGCTGTCTGATACAACGGCAGCCGCCGAAATATCGTCACGAATATTGCCCTTTAAAGATGAAAAAGAATTCCCTCTCTTACAGGAAGAATGGTCAAAGTTCAAGAATCCCGATGTTCGGGCAGCACTTTTCTATTTTTTGAATAATTGTTCTGATAGTGGTTACATTTCAAAAGGTAACATGAACACAACAAACTATAATCCGGTTTCCCTATCAAGACTGAAGAAGTTTACAAAACCAGAGCACTTCCATTTATCGAAAACTGACAATACAATTGTGCAAGTGCAGGAATCTGATGCTGACATCGTTTTTGCTCAATTTCCAAAGTTTATAAAAAGTTTTCTAGAAGAGGGGATCAATCGTGGAATAGAGGAAGAAAGCCTTAGTGTTGAAAGTTTGGCAATCGCACTTAAAGATAAGAAATACGTGCTACTTACAGAGCCAACAAAATTTTTAAGCGATATGTTCAGTTGTGATTTTACGTTTGTTGATCAATACGGAAGAAAAACAACTGAGCAAAATGCAAAGGAAGTAATTTTACACAATGTATGACAAACTAATATTTGCAACGATGCTTTTTATACTTGGACAAACCATAACTTGGTTTAGTTCGTATTCTCAGTTCATTTGGTCTTGGGCTGCAAATCACCCCTTGGCCATAGCAATAGTCACAGCCATCCCTGCTGCACTTTGCTTTATCTACGGCATCAAACACGCTTATGCTTTCTTTGACAATGGGTGGGGACCTAGGTTCTATATCTTCTCGCTGTCATTCCTTGTGATGCCCACGCTTTTTTGGTATTTTATGAATGAATCATTCTTTACATTTAAGAACATTGCATCAACTATTCTTGCTTTTGCGATTGTCTATATTCAAATGAAGTTCAAGTAAGCGACGACTATCAAAGATAGAAACTATTTATTGGGAAACGGGAGAAAATAGATGTCTTTTGCGACTGACAAATGGTTTAAGCATTTACGTGAAGAAATACTCACAGAGGGTCTTGGTGACATAGGACTAAGTGAGGACAACGTAAACAGAATTAAAATGGAAATGCACGAAGCGAGCGAGAAGGCTCGCGTGTGGGTTGGCAATGCCTTAAAGACTTATTATCTTCACGGCTACGTTAGCAACCTTAGTGTTTCATTAGAGCGCGCAAGTTCGCGAGATCGATACTTCTTGGTTAAAATGATTCAGTTTGCCCAAGAGAATGGCGACAGCCTTTCAATCAAAAAAGGTGATAGAACTTTTGAAGTCTACAAGGACGTGGTAAGGACTTATCTTACTGAACCGGTAAAACAATGGCCAAAAGTAACGCGCTCGTTTATCAAGCAAAAAAATAAGTTTTCTGCAACTGAAGAAGTGTTTAACCAAGCGGTATACCATCTTGAAAGAGTCGAGGGATTTGTTTTCAATTCTTTCATTAGCGCCATTGAAGACGTTGTGACGACTATGAACCAAAACCCCAACAACTATACACTTATCAAGGGCACGCCTCCAAGTGATTGGCTTGCCGCACAACAAGATTGTTACGAATATCAGCAAAGCAGAGAAGACCCAGATCAAATACTACACGTCTTTGAGGATGGTTCTTACTGGTATGATTTGCAGTCCTCTCGTTGTGAAGTAGAAGGTAATCGTATGGGACATTGCGGAACCGACGATCGTGGCAACTTATACTCTCTTCGCAAAAAAGACAAGGGCAAAAGAGATTCCAAGTCTTATATTACAATCGCTTTTAATGAACAATCAAAAGAGATATTCCAAATCAAGGGTCGTCAAAATACTTGCCCACCTGAATCCCTATGGCCACATATTGAAAAGTTCATTGAACTGACAGACGCTATAAGTTTGCAAGAAACTGGTGAGTATTCTGCCGAGCCCGAAGAGTTTAACAGACTTGGTGACTATCTCTCCGAACAAACAGGTATTGAGTGGGGCGGCAGTCGTGAGCAACAATACGAAGATTTCAATAACGAATGCCAAGAATACCTAATGCAATTTAGGGCGAATGTTGCGGAACCTAGCGAAGTAGTGCTGACTGGCTTGCAAGTTGAATATGCGGACTATGACGAGGGTTTTGAATGGTATGATACTCTGGAGTCAATCGTCGTTGAAGTGCCGTTCAAATTAGAAACCAGATATTTAGACGCCCAACAAAACGACTTGGGTTCCTCTTATTCTGAAGAGATACTTGAAGTATTAGAGGAAGAAGATAGAAACGATTTCATTAGTTCTTACAAAGAAAACGCGGACGTGCTTTTCCTCATGGCAGACTCAGAGCAAGATGCGTTGAATAAGACATTCTCTCGCGTCAGCGAAGAAGAAAAAGCCGTGTTGATCTCCGCAGGTTCAAAAACTTATATGATTCTTGATAATCTTCGGTCTCTTTCTGACGATGAGATAATGGCGGATCTTTATAACTCTTCTTCCGATCAATACAGAGATTTCCTTGACTTGGTTGATGAACTCTACACCGATGTTATGGATTCCGTAGAAGCGATTGAGAACTTGTTTATCAAGAGGGGGATTATAGAAGCACCCTTGGTTAAGGGATATAAAGAAACAATCGCAAAACGATTTAACAATTTCTATATTTCAAACACAGCAAGAAACGACCGAGATCAGTTTGGTGTTATGGCAAACGGAAAACTCTTTGACACAACCGCTGATGAAATGGAGACCATAGCAAAGACTAGACTTGCTCCAAGAGTCCAAGCCTTTAACAATCTAAAGGCTCCTCTAGACCTCTTCCGCACCGGTGAAGGTTGGTGGAGTAGTCAAACATTCAGAGAACGAATAATGGAAGCCCTACAATCAAAAGAGAGGGACGCAGCCAAATTCGCAAAGCAACAAATGACACTGGACTATGGAGAACAATACAAAGAAAAGATTGACAACTTATGGGATAAAATACTCTCACAGAAAAATTCTTGGCTTTTCGGGAGTGATGTCTTTGCTGGGTTTCTTGTTAAGCAGAGTAAGCCCGACCCCAACACCGCCGGTCGCATCGGAGAGCCAATTCGTATGAGCGAAGATGCCTTCTTCTACAAGATTGAAGTCAACATTGACGAGAACACCCTCCCAGTCTTTGGACCTTTCTTGGAATACTACGACAATAACTTTGAAATTATAATTGGTGCTTTTGATAAGGTAGTCAAAGAATACATTTATGGAGCCGCCAAGAGAATGAAGAAGGACGCCGATACAGATGACAACCTACCTGACCGGTGGGATGCGAACATAACTCGTACAGTAGTCCAGCAAGAGGCTGTTAATCCGCTTGATGTGAGACTATACGAGATAGATTATGTTATGTCTTATCCTCTTGGCCAAGGTTTTGAAATCACAGACATACACAACATTGTACGTGCTATCCCCGATGTGACGACGGTTCGTACCGTAGGCAACGCAAAGCGATCACAAGGCAACCGTACTGTATCCCTACAGAGACTTAAGTTTGCCTTAAAGGGACAGAAAAGCCGAATGGAATGGGTGAGGCAAATTCTTTTGCCACAAATACGCAAGATAGACAGCCGTATTCGTCTCCACAAGGTAGAGCCAGCAGACTTGGTATCCACCAGTCGAGGCGGAAGACTTGACGAGCTTTACTATCAGACCAGTATGCGTCAGTCCCCCGGTAGGACCACCCCACGCCCCGCAATACAATCTTTGATTGACGATTGGGTCGAAGGTGGAGTTATGTATGACCAACCAACCAACATCAACTTAACACGTTACAGTGTTATGATGCCGGTTGAGGATTTGAAGCATCTTTGTGGGCGCGAGGCACGCAAGCATGGCCACCATTTTGATGCAGGTTATCAGAATTTTATACAAAACGGTCCTCGCGACCCTATTTACTTAGCGATCGGCAAGAACGGGAGAGCAAAGATAACTGGCAACGAAGATGATTTGCGCTACGCCATCAAGGCAGGCGTTGAAGAAGTGCCAGTATTCATATCATATCAAAGGCAAGTATAGGAGAAAATATGAAAGACATAATCCATGGAACGCTATCTGTAATCTTCGGAGTAATCTTTGGATTGTTTCTCATGGCACTTTTGTTCCTACACCCTCAACCAGAGAGCCCACATAGCTATCAAACTGTTTCTAAGCAATATGATATCAGTCAAAAGCAGGCCATAACAAGGTCTGTTAATTCAGCCGTCAGGGTTGTTTCAATGGATATGTCGGTCGGCAGTATATCGTCACTAAGTGGGACCTATTTTACATTTAAGGGCAAGTATTATGTTCTAACTTCTGCCCATGGTGTTCTCAAGGGTTGTGGTGGCTTGATGATATTTCATTTTAATGAACACGGACAGTGTACAAAAATGATCAAGATTGATCGAGATGCGGATTATGCCATCTTTGAGGTAGATAAGATGGACACCAGAACAGCAGTAAAAGTTCCGAAAGCACTTGCAAATTGGAAGAGGAGCTATAACCTCCTTGACAAAACTTACTACACGGGTTATCCTAACAGTATAGGTCCAACAACTTGGACTGGTAACATCTCTGGTTTCACCGGAGACTACTTAATTATACAAACTTACGCATGGTCCGGCGCATCCGGCTCTGGCGTATTTGATGAGAGAGGAGAGTTAATCGGAATAATCATGGCATTAGATGTAGGAGCAAACGAGTATGGATACCAAGTCCTAAACAATTTTGTTATTGTTGTTCCGATCTGGCAAATAGATTTCGGTTCCTTAATGGAGTAACCATGAGTAAAAAGAAAAAACCTTGCCCTTACGAACAAGTAACGGGTAAAATAGACACTATTGACACAAAGTTAGAAAAAGCAAGATGCGAGATAGAAGAGCTTGTCAGAAGACTTGAGGAAGATCCAGATATCTGCCCCGACGTTGAAGATTCTGAAATAGCTCTACAAGATGCACTTGATAAGATTTTCATAAATGAATTGTTAAAGCAAAAACCAATAGGAGAAGCTTGATGACTGAAGCATTAGAGCAGGTCCCAACAGATGTTGAGGACTTGAAGCCAAAGAAACTAACCCACAAAGCCCCGCAGGGCATGACAAGCTTCACAGTTTGTCGCCAAAGCGATGAAACTGGTATTTCTGGTGATGGCGTGGTGATTGAGGGTTGCGTATTCGCTACAGGACACACCGTCATCCATTGGCTAACCCCGGCACCAAGAGGAAGCATTGCTTTCTTTGATAATTTTGATGACTTCATCAAGATTCACGTTAGTTCTCACCCCACAAATGGGACAATTATCACATATGATGATGGGCGACAGACTATTTATACTGCGACCGGAGAGGTAAAGAAGAATGAACCGACAGAGGAAACCTGATACGAGAAAGCAGCCCGAAACTACTCCCTTCAAGAGTAAGGCACAAAAGGCTTACAAGACACAGCGTCGTAAGAATGACATTTATTCTACGACCGGTGGGCATAAGAACTTGAAGAGTGGGGCTCCGTATAACTTAAAGACCAAGCGCGCTGGCACAGACCGCCTGCGCTTTGAAGTGTTGGAAGTTGACCCCGAAGGGTTCCCTATCAACGATGAGTTGGAGCCACGCATTTGGAAGGGCGAAGAGTTGCGTCCGTTTATCAGTAAGAAGTTGATGGAGATCGCTAACGACTTTATCGACGGACTGCCATTCGCTGTAGCAATAAAAGATGTTCGCTTCACGGGCTCATTGGCCAACTACAATTGGTCTAAGTATTCTGACATAGACCTTCACATCGTGGTAGATTTCACAGAGCTTGACGAAAACAAGGACTTAGTGAAGGAAATGTTTGATGCCAAGCGCCTACGTTGGAACGAAAAGCATAACATAACTATCAAGGGCTACGAAGTAGAGCTTTATGTCGAAGACGAGGCTGAAGAACATTCTTCATCAGGCATCTATTCAGTTATGAAAGCAGAATGGATCGATAAACCGGAACGCACAGACACTAAGATAGACATCGACACAGCCAAAAAGAAAGCATCCGACATAGAGCAACAGATTGCCTCTATAAGCGTCATGTTTGACCAGGGACAGTTTGAAAAAGTTATGCGGCACGTAGACCGTCTGAAGAAAAAGATACGCACCATGAGGCAAGCAGGGCTTGATACGGAGGCTATGGAGTTTAGTCCTGAGAATATAGCATTTAAGCTCTTGCGCAGAAACGATCTTCTTGATACATTAACTAAGCTGAAGTATAAGGCATAC
>Ga0209348_1001566_pt1 | contig 11047 bp, 14 predicted proteins | sample ETNvirenome_2_30_FD_184065 | JGI IMG/M metagenome (GOLD analysis project Ga0209348, IMG submission 184065) | Marine viral communities from the Pacific Ocean - ETNP_2_30 (SPAdes) (version 2) | ecosystem: Environmental > Aquatic > Marine > Oceanic | place: Pacific Ocean | collected 2013-06-22 | reverse complement strand
AATCTTGAGCCAAATTTGTGGACAGATGAAAAAATTGATTATCAAATCAAAGAAAAACTAATCAAAATTGCAAGAGATTTCTTTGATAAATTAAATGTTAGTGCAGAAATTGATGATATTATCATTACCGGATCTAGCGCGGGCTACAATTGGCACACACTTTCTGATATAGATTTGCATATTTTAGTTGATTTTACCAAAGTTAATGGCAAAGAAGAGATAACAAAAGGCTTTTTTGATGCAAAAAGGTCACTTTGGAACAAAACTCACGATATTTTAGTTGCTGGTCACGAAGTAGAAATCTATGTTCAGGACACAAACGAAGAACATTTTTCTAGCGGTATGTATTCATTGATGAAAGACGAGTGGCTAAAGTTTCCAAAAAGAGAAGAATTTGAGATAAAAGAACAAGAAATACAGCAAAAAGCAGAAGGTATAGCAAAAGATATAGAGTATATGCAAAAACTTTATAAAGATAAAGAATATAGAGATTCATATGCTTTTTCTATTAAATTAGCTGAAAAAATTAAAAACCTGAGAAGGACTGGATTGGAGAGCGAAGGAATCTATTCTATAGAGAACTTAGCCTTTAAAGCACTTAGAAATCATGGGTACTTAGAAAGACTATCAACTTATAGAAATTTATCTTATGATAAAATGATGTCTGTTAATAAACAGGAAAAACTAATTAACTTGAAAGTAGAGAGAGGGGATTAACAGGAACAGAGGGCCTATGAGTGAGAGAATACAAAGCAAAATTAATGAAAGTTGTCGATGGCGACACAATCGATGCAAGAATATACTTAGGATTTCAAATTTCTGTTATCAAAAGAATAAGATTATCTAATATTGATACACCCGAATTAAGATCTTCAAATATTAATGAAAGACAAAAAGCTATAGCTGCCAAAGAAAGGCTAACAGAACTTTTTTATAAATCAGAAGGATTTTTTAAATTAGTATCTGAAGGTTTTGATAAGTACGGTCGATGCATTGGTCAAGTGTTGATTGATGGTGTTGATGCTAGCAAGACACTAATTACAGAGGGATATGGTGTCCCATTTGAAAAGGATTAATAATTATGCCAATTAAAATTTGTACTTCAAAAGGTAAGAAGGGAAAAAGATGGGGAGACTCTGGCAAGTGCTATACAGGACCAGGAGCACACAAAAAAGCTACCGCTCAGGCTGCAGCCGCATATGCTAGTGGCTACAGAAAAGAAAACACAGAAATAGAAGAAGAAGTAGATCAATATTTGAAAGGCTTAGAAGACGATGAATTTAACGATGAAAAAGAATTTTTGAAAAATATAAGATATGATGAAACAGGTTACGACCACAGAGTTCCATGGGAAACAGAAGAGGAAGAATAGTGGAATATTTTAATCTTTTTTGTATAGTTATCTTATTTATCCAAAGTTCAATACTTATGTCTAAATTAGAAGATAAACAACCAACATTAAATAAAGAATTATTGCAATTAAAAAAGGATATCGAACTTGTCGCTAGAAATCCGAATCTAGCAAGAAAGACATTTAAAGATAGAAACGATGGAGTATAAGTCGATAGGTGCGGTAGAAATTATCCGTCACTTTTTTGGTGTTGGTAAAAATGAAGTAGAGCCAGCATCTGATATTGAACAGCAAACCTTTTTAAATTTATTGAACTGTGAAGAATCAGTTGAGCTAGCTGCAGATTATTTAAACTGTTGGCTAATATTAAGAAATCTTAAGCCTTTATCTGATCCAGACTTTATTTTTCTCCATAATAATGGTAAACTAACAGAGCAATACAAAAAGAAAGGATAAATTATGATTGCTGATGTAGTTGTTGATCTCCAATATGGGGACTGTGGCAAGGGCAAAGTAGCCCATCATTTACTTAATAATAATCACTATACCCATGTTATACGATATAATGGAGGCTGCAATGCAGGCCATACTATTTTTCACGGTGGTAAAAAATTTATTACACACCACATTCCGTGCGGTGTTTTTTATGGAATAAAATCTATAATTGGTCCCGGATGTGTTGTTAATCCAAAAAAGTTTTTTGAAGAAATTGAGGATCTAGAAGCTAACGGCATCAGTGCTAGTGAATTAGTTAAAATTGCAGAAAATGCACACGTTATAACAGATTTTCACTTAGCTCAAGATGGCAAAGATGAAGATATCGGAACAACAAAAAGAGGAAACGGTCCAGCTTATCGCGACAAATATGCAAGAAGAGGAATAAGAGCCTGTGACGTTCCAGAATTAGCCCCTTTCTTAGTTGATATGTATCAAGAACTTTATGAAGATTCAAATCCAGAAAAAGTTGAAATCTTGTTTGAAGGTGCTCAAGGATTTGGATTAGATATTGATTGGGGAGACTATCCTTATGTTACTTCTTCGCATTGTACAGTTGGTTCGGCAATACTGAATGGCGTTCCTCCGCGATGTATTAGAGATATTTATGGCGTAGCAAAAGTTTATGAAACATATGTTGGCGCTAAAGAATTTGAGGGTGACGATCCAATCTTTGATCTTATCCGCGCAAAAGGTGAAGAATATGGGTCCACCACTGGTCGACCTCGACAAATCAATTGGATGGATTTTGATTTATTGAAAATGGCAATTCGTATTAATGGCGTTAATAAACTTATTTTAAATAAAACAGATATTCTAGACGATCTAGAGTCTTGGACACTTTATAATGAGGATACAATGTATGAATTCAAAAATGGTGAAGATTTTCAATACTGGATTGAAACAAAAGCAAAAGAAGTGAACCCGGAAATACAAACTACTTTCTCTAGCTCTAAATATGCAATCTAGATACTTTATAAATAATCTGTAACTAATTATTAAAAATAACAGGTTATTTACTATATGGAAAACTTAAAAAACTTATCTGATGATATGCTGAATTACTGTTGTCAGAAACATTCGCTAGATACCCCTCCAGTTATCAACTTTGAAGAAGACGAAGCTAATGCGCGTAACTTCTTAGGCAGTACTGCCTTTTATGATCCTCAATCTTCTCAGATAACCGTATACGTTTCTTCTCGTCATCCAAAAGATATTTTAAGATCAATAGCTCATGAGTTTGTTCATCATTTGCAAAATTTGAGAGGCGAGTTTGAAAACGTTGGTTATTTTGGTACAGACTATGCACAAAAAGATAAGCATATGAGAAATATGGAAAAAGAAGCTTACTTAAATGGTAATATGATGTTTAGAGATTGGGAAGACGGTCTCAAGCATGCAACTAAAATTAAATTAAATGAGGAGATAAAAATGTCAAACGACGACACTAATGATAAAATTGATACCCCAGAAAAAGAGAAGGATCTTTATGAGAAGCGTTTCGGAAATAGAAATCAAAAACTTTTTGACAAACTTAAAAAAACTTGGACCAAAAAGAAATGAACTACAAAGAATTAAACAACCTAACGAAAAGATTTTTAATGGGAGAAGGAAAAGAAACCACTATTAAAGCTTACCTTCAGTCATTATCTGAAATTATAGGGTCTTTAAGCCCCACAACGAAAAGAGATATACACAGGCTTCAAGTCGCCAAAGAACACCTCAGAGAAGTCAATTCTCGCGTTCGTAAGCTAGAACAAAAGGTTAGTTTACTGGAAGAAGAGTTAACCGTCTTAAAAGAGGATAGTAATAATGAAAAAACACCTAAGTGAAGGCGGTGCTGCCGGCCATATGGCACACCCTTTCGATCTCCCTCGCGTCAAAAATGGAATGGGCTTATTAAAATTTTTTCAAGATGCTCAAAAAGTATTAAATGATGCTGTTGTAAAAATTGATGGCGTGAATTTAAGTATCAAGATAGTGGGAGAAGGTGATAATAAACAATTTGCTTTAGACCGTGGATCTACAAAACAAATTGATATCGATGGCGTAACTATCGATAGATTAGGCGACAGATTTGCTAAAGGTCACGGTATGATTAAAGCCGGGACTTTAATGTTAGGTATGTTAAATAAAGCTTTGCCATCAATCAAAAAAGAGTTGATAGCTTTAGGTTTGTATGACGATCCAACACGTTTTTTGAATACAGAATTTGTTTCTAAAAAAACAAATGTTCAAGAATATGATGATAACTTTTTGGCGATTCATGGTGTTAATCAATTCTACGAAAAAACAAATGCTAGAACCGGGACTTCGCGACCGGGAATAGACAGACCGGAAGGCGTAAAAGCACCTAGTACAGAAGTTGAATATGAACAAGATATGCAAAGTGTTTTAGATTCAATGGCTGGAAAGATAAGTAAAATATCCGAAGGTTTTGATTTTAAAGTTTATACAAAAATACCTGCAACTGCAAAAGAAGGTGCAAATATATCATTTGATGATACATTAAATAGCGATTTATCAATTCGATTATTTGGAGATGAAGAACCAAAAACCCAAAAGCTTGGTCAATGGTTAAAAGATGCAGATAATCCAAAAGGTAAAAATATTGTATTTTTAGATAAGAGAAAAAATGAAGCTTTAAATAAAGAAACTTATATGAAAGTTTTAAATGGGGAATCTTTAGATACCTTTTTATCTCCTGAAAAAGAAAACCTTTTTGCAGCTGTTGATGGTGTTGTTATTTATCATGCAACAAAACTTCTAGGACAAGACATATTGAATGGCCTAACTTCAGAAATGGGAGATATGACAAAGCACGAAGGTATTGTTTTAAGAAACAGTGATCTTGCTAGTGTTCCTGTGAAAATTACTGGAGATTTTATTCTAGGTGGAATGCAAACTAGCTTTCGTGAATCCTTAGACGAACACAAGGCTGATACCTTTCATTATCATAGAAAAATTGCAATATATCCAGGAAAATTTAAGCCCCCTCACGTTGGTCATTTATACATGATCGAACAAAGCATCAAGTTAAATGGCGCGGAGAAAGTTGTTGTTATGGTTTCATCTGGTGTTAAAAAATTATCAGATGGAAGGATAATTGATGGAGATACAGCAAAGAAAATTCTAGAACTATATCTTAAAAAAGCTGGCCTTGATGAAGAAACTGATGTTTTTGTAGCGCCTGTTCGTTCTCCTGTTGAGGCTGTTTATGATGTATTGGAGGGTAAAGTTTCCCAATTTATCGCAAAAGAAGGAGACCTTATAATTCCAGTTGCCAGTGATAAACCAGACCCAAAGTCTGGTATACCTGATTGGAGAAGGTTTGACAACTTTGAATATTACTGTGATCAAAACGATTGTGAAGAGGGAATCTATGCGGCACCAATGAAAAATTTTATTATTCCTGCTTTGGGAGAAATTAGTGCAACTGGTTTTCGAAAAGCTTTAGAAAGTAATAGTTCAATTTTATCTTGGATTCCAAATAATGTAACTGAAGATGAGGTTCTTGCACTGATTGGATCAGAACAACTTAAGGAAGAAAATTCATATAATTCTTTGTACTCTATGGTTGAGCAAGCATTAGAAGAAAATTATATGAGTAAAGCTAAAAAAAGGTTGAAAGATACCTATAATCGCTTAACAAAGACCGGTCGTAGAGATTTAATTAAATTTGGTGCTCCCTACAATCAAGAGCCAAACTATACAAAGTCTAATGCACTCCTAGCAAAGGAAGAACAAGATTTAGAAGAAATAAGTTCAATGGCTGGTGGGAGTGTCGAAGGGTACGCTGCACCCATAGGAACAGTATCACGTTCTAAAACTAAAAAGAAAACTAGTTATAATAAGAAAAAGAGGAACAAAAAATGATTGATAGATCTGAATTTATCGAAGAATTAGAACTTAGAGAGTCAATTCAAAAAATGATTAAGCTGGCCAAATCTAGAAGATTTGCAAAAGCTAAAGAACAATGGTTTGAAGAAAGGCAATTTAGAAACTTAGTTAGTGAATTGATAGTAGAAGTTGCAGCTGAAGATCCAGCAGATAACCCTTACGACTCCACTGGAATTAATGCATTGGCTGATATGTTTAAGAATACAAATTACCTGCAAGTAATTCGTTCTAGCTATAAGCAGCTAACTTCAGATGCGGATCAAAGAAAATCATTTCGAAAAATGTTCCTAAATCTTATTAACCGTTTAATGATTCAGATTGCAAACAGAGAAGATGCTGGTCAAGACGTTGAATCTGCTGCAGACTTGAAACTCAATGAAGATGTAGATATTGACATTGAGGATGATGCTCTGAATGATATGTCTAAGTTTATTGACGTTCCAGATTTGACTGGCTCTGAAGAAGAAGAGGATCCATTCGATGATGATCCAAGAGACGTTGAAATTTCAGACGTTGATAAAAAGGGCTCTAAAAATGCAGTAGATGCTTTTGAAAGTGTTGAATCAACAATTATTAAGCATTTTGCAGGCATGGATAAAAAGGACCGCGAAGACTTCCGCGATTATGCTTTAACAAACACAAAATTATATATGGACCAATTTGAATCAGAATTAGGAAATCCGGATAGTTTGGAAGAACCAGCTTCTCCAGATTATGACCCCGATGCCGCGACATCAGACGATTTACCGGGTGAAGAGGACTTAGGTTTTGATTTAGCCGGCGACGATGAAGTCGAAATTTAAAATATTTTTATTGTTTTTAAGATAAATTCATGATATGTTCTTCATGTTGTTTATGAAGAAGCGATGCAATCGCGATGAAATAAATCAATTAAATTTTATTTCTTATATAAGATATGATATTTTAGTTGAGGTGGTTGGGTAAGGTAGTTTCGAAGTGAGTGATAGAAAAAAAGGTAAAAATTTCTACTATTCTCACTTAGAGAAACTTAAAGAAGAAAAAATAATAAATAAAGAATTTGAGAATATAATATCTAAATTAACTTTAGAAGATCTTATAACAGCTAAATTAGAAGTTACTGCCAAGTCTATGAATGGCAAGTTTTTTGGCCTACCTATATTTAATAGTATAGACAAAATCATAAAATATGCTATACTAAACTTTGCATTATCCGCTAGTAATTCTTACGCGCAAGCAGCGGACATACTAAATATGGATAAATCAAATCTACGAAAACAAATAAAAAAATTTAATTTAATTAAGGATAATGAACATGATTACAATAAATCCCGGTAAAGTTTATATATTTGATGTTGATGGCACTCTCACAATGCCTAGGCAAGAAATAAATGATAATATGCTTTATCATTTTAAAGACTGGTGTAGAGATAAGAATGTCTTTTTAGCAACTGGTTCTGATGTTGATAAACTAAAGGAGCAAATTCCTGAAGATCTTATCTCCTTAACGAAAGGTGTCTTTTGTTGCATGGGGAACCATTTATTATCGAATAAATTAAAAACTTTATATAAAGTCAATTTTCCTTTTCATGAATCACTGAAGAAAGATTTAACAAATTTTGTTAGTAATTCAAAATATAAAGAGAAAACTGGAAATCATATTGAAGAAAGAATAGGAATGCTAAACTTCAGCACTGTTGGAAGAAACGCTGACAAATTTGAAAGAATTGAATATAGCAAGTGGGATGAAGCTCAAAATGAACGAAAAGAAATAGCAGAATATATAAATAAAAATTATCCAGGCTTATCAGCGACAGTTGGTGGATCAATAAGTATTGATATTATACCAATTGGTAGAGATAAAGGACAAATTATTAAATTCCTTTTAGGCCTTGAATTAGACATATCAGAAATACATTTTGTTGGAGATAGAACCCACAAAGGTGGTAATGATTATGGCATTAGAAGAGAATTAATGAAAACAAATATTCCAAATAGAACTTACCAGGTAAAGTATTATACAGATACTTTTGACTTATTCCATTATGATAAACTAAATATATTAGTAGATACTGAGTGGTGATTTAATTAGGAGGTAATATTATGAAAGGTTTTTTACATAGATTGGTTAATTTATTTAATTCAAAGCATTGCTGCTGCTGTTGTGGGTGTTGTTCCTGCACTAACGGTTGTTGCTAATTGGGGGGTGACTTGGTTTCGACAGGGTAAGGATGATACTGCGTGCAAGGCTGTGTGAGTATGGTCACAGTAAAAATACTCAAAATTATAAACGCAAATAATGACGTTGAACTAGATAACTTCGCACAAGCTGCTTAATTATCACGGGGTGGCAACAACCTTGAAACCCAAAGTTGCAAAACTTTTGTTTTTTCTTGTGTGTGCTTGTTAGAGCCTAAAACTAACTAACCTTGTGAATGACGCGCTATTTGAGAAATTCTGGACGCGGGTTCGAGTCCCGCCACCTCCACCATTTATTATGAAGCACTTAAAAGAACAAAATATATCATATATTGATCACCTTATTAGAGGAGTCGGATTTGTCCGATGGTCTATACGAATGTGTATTGTCTGTTCAATTCATGCTGTGTTTCCATTTTGGCATGAAAATACCTTCTCCAAAGAAGTTGATAAATTATCATCAAAATTAAAGCATATTGACACGAAAACAATTAACGACTAATTAGTATATGCCTACTAAAATAGATGTATCGCAAATTGGTTGGTCTGAAGCAGTCTTACAGGCAATTAAGATAGGGACCACAGAATTAGGAGATGAATTAGTTACTAATGGTACTTTCGATTCAGACTCCAGCAATTGGACGTTAGAAAGTGATTGGTCTCATAGTAATGGAAAATTAGTAAAAGCAGCCGGCGATTCGGATGTGTACGCTACAATTACACAAACAGTAAGTGGTGTGCAGGCTAGTTCTCTTTACTTATTGGAGTTTACAATTTCTGATACTGTATCTGCAGGAAATATGTTAATTTCATTAGGCGGAACCAATCCATCAACAAGTCCTGTTGCTGTCGGTAGCGATGGAGATGGTACGTATAGACAACTTTTAAAGGCAGGTGGCACAACTTTAAGTATAGCTACAATCGGTACAGCCACAGCATTATCTATTGATAATATATCTCTTAAAAAAGTTTATACACCGGCAGATGGGAAAGTTGCCCTTTGGAGTTCACAAGAATTAGACGGTACTGAATCCAGTCTTCATATAACGTCAGAAGACGGCACCACTCACACTTTTGGAGAAACAGTCGCAATTAACTCTTTTAATAACCAAGGCGGCGGAATATTGTCTGTTCACTCTAGAAGCGATGGTGAAAACTTTATAATATTCCATAATGATCGCCATGGTTTTGTTGATTGGGCTTTTCACAATGACGGAAATGATCTTGTTATCCAACAAAGTCCAATTCTCAATCCAGTAGACGTTATGACCTTTGAATATAATGCTTCTAGTCCAAAGGTAGGCATTAGTTGCTCCCCGGCCTATAAATTAGATGTAAATGGAGATATAAGAGTTCGCGGAAATGATATCCGTGACAATAGTGGAAATGCTGCAATTACTTTTGATGGTTCCGCAAATACAACAATAAACGGGTATTTAAACCTTAAAGAAAAATCTTCAGATCCTTCCAACCCTTCAGAAGGTAACAGTGTTCTGTGGATGTCTGATGGTACAGGAACTGGAGATGATGGAGATATTCTAATCAAGATTACAGCAGGTGGAGTAACAAAAACAGTTACTTTAGTAGACTTCAGCGCATCTTAAACAAAACTATATAATCATTTTTTATTTGATATCTTTAATATAGTCTGGTATAGTTATTATATGGCATATTCTGATAAAGTAATAGATCACTATGAGAACCCCCGGAATGTTGGGTCGATGGATAAAGACGATCCTAATACGGGCACAGGATTGGTAGGTGCTCCTGCTTGTGGTGATGTGATGCGCTTACAAATAAAAGTTAATGACAAAGGCATCATAGAAGATGCAAAGTTTAAGACTTACGGCTGCGGTTCTGCTATAGCTTCTTCTTCGTTAGTTACCGAATGGGTAAAAGGCAGAAGTATGGATGACGCATTAAAAATTAAGAATTCTGAAATTGCAGAACATCTTAGTTTACCACCGGTTAAAATACACTGCTCTGTTTTGGCTGAAGATGCAATAAAAGCAGCAATTGAAGATTATAGGCAAAAAAATGATAAATCTGACTGAAAGTGCTTCAAGTAAAGTAAAAGAACTTATGAGCGATAGAGAAGATCTTATTGCTCTTCGTGTCGGTGTTCGCGGCGGCGGCTGCTCTGGTTTTACTTATTTTCTAGAATTTGCTAGCAAAAAAAACGAAACAGATAGAGAATTAGAGAGCGGTGGAGTGAAATTAGTTGTAGACCCAAAAAGTTTTTTGTATTTAATGGGTATGGAAGTTGATTATCTGGATGACTTAAACGGTGCAGGTTTTAAGTTCAACAATCCAAATGCAAGAAGAACCTGCGGTTGTGGAGAGAGCTTTAGTATATGAGTGAGCATCCAATAAGTCCCACAAGGATTAAATGGAGCGACTCTATACAAGAAACTCTCTACCTCACAGCTCCGCTAGAAATATTCAATGCTCTAAATCTTCAGCAATCCGGCTCAATACAAATTAATGGAGCTGGAAACATATCACTATCAAACAGCACTGATATAACCGGAAGCATTGACATTGCCGGTTTAATTACCGTTTCAAAAGAACAATCATCAACTCCAGCGCAACCATCTGATGGTGTAGGACATTTGTATACAAAATCAGATGGAAATTTATATTGGAGGTCTCATGATATAACAGAAACTAATCTAATTGCTGCGGGTGATATTACATCAGTAGTTGCTGGCACCGGTCTTTCCGGTGGTGGAACATCGGGAGATGTTACTTTAAACATAGATATAAGTGAATTTTCCGATGTACAAATTGCCTCTGGTGATAAGTTTTTAGTTTTAGATTCTGATGGATCAACAGAGCAGTTAGAGTCAGTTGATGATGTTGCGACTTTTATGGCCGGCGCTGGTTTAGCTGCTTCAAGCGGTGTCCTAGGTGTCGGACAAAGCACCGGAATAACAGTTAATGCAGATAATATTCAAACAAATGATTCACAAATTGTTCATGACAACCTATCAGGTTTTGTTGCAAACGAACACATAGATCACTCTGCAGTTTCAATCACTACCAGTACCGGTCTTTCTGGCGGTGGTGATTTAACAAGCACAAGAACTTTAACAACAAACGATTCAGAAATTGTTCATGATA
>Ga0209348_1001565_pt1 | contig 11048 bp, 20 predicted proteins | sample ETNvirenome_2_30_FD_184065 | JGI IMG/M metagenome (GOLD analysis project Ga0209348, IMG submission 184065) | Marine viral communities from the Pacific Ocean - ETNP_2_30 (SPAdes) (version 2) | ecosystem: Environmental > Aquatic > Marine > Oceanic | place: Pacific Ocean | collected 2013-06-22 | reverse complement strand
AACAGGATTTGGACAAGGATCTCGAAACAATGCTTTATTTAACATAGCGGTTTACTATAAACAATCTGAACCAGATACTTGGGAAGATAAAATAGTAGAGGCAAATTTAAAATACATGGACCCACCTTTAAGTAATAATGAAGTTCAACAACTAATTAAATCTGTAAACAGAAAAGGTTATGATAAATATAGATGTAAGGATGCACCAATAAATGCTGTATGTCAATCAGGACTATGTAGAACAAAAAGATTTGGTGTAGGATTTGGTGAAGAGGAAATGCCAGTCCTTGGAAGTTTAACTAAATATACTTCTAATCCTCCACAATGGTTTTTAAATGTAGATAAAACCAGAGTAGAATTAAAATCAGAACAACTTTATAATCCAGGTATGTTTGCGTTAGCATGTTTAGACCAAGCAAATAAAATTGTACCTGTGCCAAAACCAAAAGATTGGAAACAACATTTTTTAAAACCTATGATGTCTAATCTACAAGAGGTAGAGCCATTAGAATCTTTGGACCCAATCAATGAACTAACAGGACTTTTACAAGACTGGACTACAAACAGACAATCAGCAAGAACTAAAGACGATATATTTAATAAACTACCATACACAGAAGATGGCTTTACATATTTTAGAATGGAAGACTTTTATGCATTTTTAAAAAAAAATAATTGGGACATGGATAAAATTAAAACAGGTAACTTAATTAAAAGATTAGAAGATATATTTATAGAAGAAACAAGAATAAGAGTTAAGAATCAACAACCAAGAGTTATTAAAATTAAAACAATGAAAAAAATAGAAGCTAGTGTGTCTTCAGTTAAATATCAAGAAGATGCATTCTAATGAAAACAATAATATTAGGACCACCTGGAACAGGTAAAACAACCACATTATTAAATTTAGTAGATGAGTTTATTCAAGATGGCATAAGACCAAAACAAATAGGTTACTTTTCATTTACAAAAAAAGCTGCAAATGAAGCAGCTGACAGAGCTGCAGAAAAATTTGGATTAGATAAAGAAAATGATCTACCTTTTTTTAGAACTCTACATTCATACGCATTTAATCAATTAGGCATGTCTAAAGAAAAAATGATGAAAACAGAGGACTACAGGGAATTTGGGCAGAAATGTGGCATACCAATTAAGACAGCAAAATACTCAAATGAAGATGGGACTTTTAATTCTGATAATGAGTATCTTACAATCATAAATACAGCGCGTGTTAAACGTATGGATTTACTTGACTATTATGACTCCAGGCAAAACATGTTAGACATCGAACGTAATACGTTGTATTTATTAGCTGAAGAGCTAAATAAATTTAAAAGAGAAAAAGGTTTGAGAGATTTTACAGATTTATTAGAAAATTTTATTGATGGTGATGTCCATAACAAATTTAAAGTTTTGTTTATAGACGAAGCTCAAGACTTATCTTTGTTACAATGGGACATGGTAAGAAGAATATGGAGTCGCGCAGAAAAAACTTACATAGCAGGTGATGACGACCAAGCAATATTTAAATGGGCAGGTGCGGATGTAGATCATTTCATTGCACTCAAAGAAGAAGTTGACGACATACAAACCCTGGACCAATCTTATCGTATACCTGGTGGACCCATACATAAACTATCTCAAAACATAATTAATAAAGTACAAAATAGATTTGATAAAGATTATAAACCTAGACTCGAACAAGGAATTTTAAAAAGATATTCTGATCCAACACAAGTAGATATGTCATCAGGTAATTGGTTGGTGCTATCATCAGCTAATTATTTTTTAGATGATGTCAAAGAACTATGTCAGATTCGTGGGTGGTATTATCAATACAAAGGTATGAACTCTATACCTTTAAAATTATTGTTAGCTTTAAATAATTGGGAGTCTTGGCGTAAAGGTGAATTGCTTAACGCATTAGAAATAAAAAACATATACGAATATCTTGGTGATAATGTTATGCCTGGGTTTCAAAAAGGTAAAACGTTACACTCTGATATTAAATACAAAATAGAAGAATGTAAAAAAGATCATGGACTAATAACAGATAAAGTTTGGTTCGAGGCCTTTGAAGGTCTTGACCCTATGACAGAAAATTACATACGTAACATGCGAGCTAATGGCGAACAGATAAATAAAAATCCAAGAATAGTAATGTCAACAATACACGGAGCTAAAGGTGGCGAGGCTGATAAAGTTTTACTTATGCAGGACCTAACAAACGCAGCGTTAGAAACTTTTAGCCATGACCCTGATGAATTGCATAGACTCTTTTACACCGGAGCAACGCGCGCGAAGCGTGAATTGCATATCGTAGATCCTAAAAATTTTGATAGGGCATATATAATATGAACAGTAATAAAATAGGAGCTATATCAGAACAAAGAGTTATTTGTTATTTTTTAGAAAAAGGCTTAGATGTTTTTTATTCATGTCAAGATACAGGTCCTGTAGATTTAATAACATTTAATACTACAACAGGCGAAGTAAAATGTTGGGAAGTTAAAACAGAAAATTATAGATTATCTGGTCCTAAAAAAGGTAATCCAATATCAAGAAGAAGACGCAATAAAAATTTTACTAAAATTATAGATATGATTTATGTAAATAAAAAAGGAAAAATAAGAGAAGGGTGGAGACGTGAAAAATAAAGTATGGGACAAACAACATGGTGGCAATCATTATCAAAAATATAAAATTCAACCAAGCAAGTTTGTGGTTGAGAATGAGTTGTTATATCCTGAAGGTTGTGCTATAAAATATATAATCAGACATCGAGATAAAGGAAAGAAACAAGATTTGTTAAAAGCTATTCATTTTATCGAGATGATAATTGAAAGGGACTATAAGTGAGAAGCACACAAATACCTTTGTTTACACCAGAAACAGAGTGGGTTATGCCTGATGAACTTAAAGATCTACGTGGTGTAAAACAAATAGCAATAGATTTAGAGACTAATGATCCTCACCTAAAAGAGCTGGGCTCTGGTAATGTGACCGGAAAAGGGCACATTGCAGGCGTTGCGGTGGCCGTAGAGGGCTGGTCAGGGTACTTTCCTATACAACACGAGTCAAACGGCAATATGGACAAAAAACTAGTGTTTTCGTGGTTACAAGATATTTTTAATCAAAAAGATACAACCTTTATATTTCACAATGCAATGTATGATATCTGTTGGTTAAGATCAGCAGGACTTACCATCAAAGGTAAAATTGTAGATACAATGATAGCAGCGTCTTTAATTGACGAGAATAGATTGTCTTATCAATTAAATACATTGTCTAGATATTACATTGGCATTGGTAAAGATGAAAATATTTTAAATGCTGCAGCAAAAGAATACGGAATAGATCCTAAAAAAGATTTATGGAGATTACCTGCAATGTTTGTAGGTCAGTATGCAGAACGTGATGCAGAGTCTACATTAAAACTTTGGCAAAGATTAGAAGCAGAAATGTATCAACAAGAGTTATGGGATATATTTAACCTTGAGACAAAACTATTTCCTTGTTTAGTTGACATGAGATTCAAAGGTGTAAAAGTTGATTTAGAGAAAGCAGATAATATTAAAAAATCTTTGATACATAAGGAGAAGAAAATATTACATAAAATCAAAGGTTTAACAGGAATTGACATAGAAATTATGGCAGCTCGAAGCATCGCAAAAGCATTTGACAAATTAAAACTGCCATACGATAGAACAGAAAAAAGTAAAGAGCCAAGTTTTACAAAAAACTTTTTACAAAACCATCCACACGAATTACCCAAAGCAATTGCAGAGGCAAGAGAACTAAACAAAGCACACAGCACATTTATAGATTCAATAACTAAACACGCAGTCAATGGTAGAATACATGCAGACATAAATCAAATTAGATCAGATGCAGGCGGAACGGTGACAGGTAGATTTAGTATGTCCAATCCAAACTTACAACAGATACCAGCAAGACATCCAGAACTTGGTCCACTAATTAGATCTATATTTATTCCAGAAGAAAAACATACATGGGGTTCGTTTGACTACTCACAACAAGAGCCAAGAATTCTTGTGCATTATGCAAAGTTACAAAACTTAGAAGGTGTTGATGAGATTGTAGATGCATACAATCAAGGTGATGCAGACTTTCACCAGGTTGTTGCAGACATGGCAGGCATAGAACGTAAACAAGCCAAGACAATTAATTTAGGTTTGATGTATGGTATGGGTAAGAATAAATTAATGGCAGAGTTAGGATTAATGAAAGACTCTGCAGAAAAATTAATAAAACAATATCACACTAAAGCTCCATTTGTAAAACAACTAATGGATAATGTTTCACGTAAAGCAAATGATCGTGGTAAGATTAGAACTTTACTTGGTAGAGCGTGTCATTTCGATCTTTGGCAACCGGTGCAATTTGGTGTATTTAAACCTTTACCGTTAGAACAAGCGCGTAAAGAATATGATGAGCCTTTGAAACGTGCATTTACGTACAAAGCTTTAAACAAATTAATACAAGGAAGTGCTGCGGATATGACTAAAAAAAGTATGGTTGCATTGTATGAAAATGGTATAATACCACACATACAAATTCACGATGAAGTGGATATCTCTGTTGAATCTCCAGAAAAAGCAGAACAAATTATTAGCATAATGGAGGAAGCAGTAGAGTTAAAAGTTCCAAACAAAGTGGATTATGAACAAGGAGATAATTGGGGCGATATTAAGTAATGGCTTTATTAAATGCAGATATCCCACCCATTTATTGTAAAGTACGGAAGGAGTATCTTTATGACTTTAAAAAACATCATGGAGAAAGTGAAGAATGTGTTGTCTTTGGGCTTACCAGTATGGCAGGCGCTGCAACGTTATTTCACATTATGCTACCAAATGGTGCGGTCTTTTTTAGATTGCCTATATCAGCGTTTTTCCAAAAACAATTCGATAGAAAACAAGTGCCGGATATGCAAGTTGACGCCCTTCAGCTGTGGAATAGCTTTAGTTATTATCCTAGTGTGCATATGTTTAATTATTTAACATCACAACGCGGTAAATACTTCGGAAAAGATAAAAAATTATATTATGGTGAATATTTGTTCACCATTGACTGGTGTCATCCTGAGAGTAACATTCTGGATACTGAACATAGCGAGATTCCTCACGAGCATAAGTGTGGACATGTTATGGCTCTTGATAATGGTAACTATTCAATTCAACCTAATAATCGTATTCTTTGGAATATTAGTAATTTTACCACAAGAGACGACATACCAGATTATAAGGTCCAAACTACAGAGTGGAACGTCGAGAATAAAGGTTGGATTACAGAGGATACTGACAAAATGTTCTACAAAATAGAAGACAAATAATATATTATACTTCCAAAAAATAAAAATGCCCTATGAACTTAGTAGATTTATTAAAAAAGAATATAGTTATGGTCCCCGTAGTAGCTTCAGTGCTAGTCGGAACGTTCACTGGTGTAAAATATATTGTTAATCTAACAGATACCATCAACGCTAATCAAGCAGAAATACAAGAATTAAAAACTATGAGTGTAGAAAACATTCGTAGAGATATGACAGTATTAACTGACAATGTTAACACTATCATTGCAAAATTAGAAAGAGCTGAAGGTACCTGGGAGATGGCTGAAAACTTATACGAAGTTTTAGCTGATAGGGTTAGACAAATGGAATACGACATAAAAGATTTAAACAGAGAAATAAACTATTAGGATGAACTATGGAGATTGCCAGGATGAATTACAAATTTACAGCAATACTTATAGCATTACTATGTTTTATGGCTTTGTTTATGGAGCCAGCATATCCTAGAAACGAATATCTTAACGATGGCAGCGCTAGGTGTGGTGAGGTAGATGTGTCTGTATCTAATCGTGATTACGATTATGACAACTATGATAATAGTTGGAACGAAAGTAACTCTCAAGAAGTGAGATTATCATTTAGAAAATATTTAGGCACAGATTGTAAAACATCAAAAGAAAACGCACAACTAAAACAACAACTGGAGTTAATGAAGATGTGCAACAAAGTGAATAGAAATCCAAGTCTTGCACAAAATGAAAACTTTGCATTGTTAGTATCAAAATGTAGAGGTGTTATACCCCAGGTTGATGAAGTAGAAACTATGCCTACAGGCAGCCTTTGGGATGAATTAAAAGACGATTACATTAAAGAAAACCCAGAATCTAAGACTTTAGATAACAACAACAGCACGTTGAAAATGCCGCCAGATGGGTATATACTACCTTTACCAAAACCTAAAGATGAGTAAGAAACCATTAACAATATCGGACGAGGCTAAAGTGCAAATGCCCATGAAGACGGTTGCTAGCTTGATAGCGCTCGTTGCAATTGGGACCTGGGCTTATTTTGGTATCAATGAGAAGCTTAACCAGCACAGCACAAAATTAGAGTTGTTTGAAAAAGATTTACAACACAACACAGAGTTTAGAATTAAATACCCACGTGGAGAACTTGGTCAGTCTTCCGGGGAGGCAGAGCTTTTCATGTTGGTAGAGCATATCGCAGGATTATTAGATGAACTAGAAGTAGAAGTTAAAAGTATGAGAAACAACGCAGTAAATATAGAATTTTTACAAGAGAGAACAAAGAAACTTACAGAGGACGTAGAAAAATTAATTAGAAACGGCAATGGTCACCAATGATAGAGATTGTATTTGCATTAATCTTAGAACTAAACGGAAAAATGATAGAACATGTCTATAAAGATTCTTTAAAATCTTGCCTTTATTCAAAACGCGTAGCAAAACAAGAAGTAAATCCAGAGCGAGTAGTCTTCAAATGTAAAAAAGTTAAGGCAGAAACAGAGGTCTATCAAGATAGAAAAAGAATTCTAAGAATAATTGAGTAATGCAAAAGCTCAACAAGAAAAGAAATCCTGTAGCAAGACAACTTAGACACTTGAAACAAAAGATAATAAAGTCTAAAAAGATTTATGACAGGAAAAAAATTCGAATTTAAAGCTGAAGTAATTCCAGGCAAGTGTCCCACTTGTGAAGAAAATACCTTATTAGTTGGACTTACAAAAGAATTTTATAGATGTATGACTTGTGGTGCAGACTTAGAGCAACACATAAATGGTAAGATAAGTTACATACCAGCTATGCATCCTAATACATTAAAATCAGACTTAGAAAAGTATTTTAATGGCGAAGAAGTTTAAAAATTTTGAAGCACATGAACCTGTGCATCACAAAACATCGATTGGGCGTCATCCTAGTCTTTGCAAAATGAACAAAAGTAAACGCAAAAATTTTAAAAAATACCGTGGCCAAGGAAAATAATGAAAATAATTTTAGTAATGTTTATATGCTCTGGAGTAGCACAGAATTGTATACCACCTATAACTTCACCACAAGTTTATAAAGATGAATACTCCTGTATGATGGATGGTTATACGACAGCTGCTCGTATGACACAAGATATGGGACCTGAAGAGGTTAACAAGCACAATATCTATATAAAATTTGAGTGCCACAAATCCGACAAATTACAACCTGGTATTGATTCTTAATGTCTGTGCATTCCAAGAAAGGAACGCACAAACAAAAGGTGTGAGAAGAGATGTATATTTTATATTAAAAAAATATCTCTTGCAAGGGTTGATTTATTATTATAGAATCCCATATATGAGTTATAATAATAACACAAGAAAGGACAAATAACATGGCTGATCCAGCTAAATTTAAATCCGTATCTGTAAGTATGCCTACTTACAAGATACTTAAATATTTATCGGAAGGTAAGGTCACCGAAGCAGATCTTACAATTAGTAAAACAATAGAATTACTAGCAAAGAAAGAAGGTAAAAAGAATGGATATAAAAACGGAAAAGGTAGTTAAAGAAATCTGTAAAGAGTGTAGAGGTAACGGTTATGTGAGAGTGCCTTATCACTTAGCTAAAGAAGAGATATGGGCAAACTGCGATGAGTGCGATAGTGAAGGAGAAATTGTAGTTGAAAAACATCATCTTATATAGATTATACAACAAGATACATGGTGTTGCCGGTGCGATTAACGCGTGGGCCTGGCAACGTAGTGTATATTATTTAAGAAAGATACAAAAACGATGAGTATTAGTTATGGATTTGGCATGCTCACAATGGGAATGATAGCTATACTTGTCGGTGGTATTATTGCGTGGTATATAATTAACAAAGTTGTAGAGAACGATGAAGAGAAATAATAATTACATCTACCCAAAAACAATTCGTGAGATAATAGATGGTAAGCGCCATTACGAAATCAATGGCATTGAAAAGCTACCCTCTGTTACCACTATACTGAAAGCGACTGAGCCGGACGAGAAGCGCGAATCGCTGCAAGCGTGGCGTGATCGGGTAGGCGAGCTTGAGGCAACGCGGATCGTGGATTCTGCGGGGGCGAGAGGCACAGCAATGCACAAGATTCTTGAGAAGTATATTATCGAAGAAGGTTATCTTGATCTAACTAATGTTGGTAAAGAAGCACACAACATGGCAATGCAAGTTATACAAAATGGTTTATCAAACGTCACAGAATTTTATGGTAGTGAGTGCACCTTGTATTACCCTGGCCTGTACGCAGGGCAAACAGATTTAATTGCAACACACAAAGGTGACATGGCTGTAATAGATTTTAAACAAACTAACAAGCCAAAGAAACGAGAATGGATTGAAGACTATTGTCTACAATTAGCTGCATATGGTATGGCACATGATTTTATATATAAAACAGCAATAACCAAAGCTGTAATTATGATGTGCAGTAAAGATAATTTTTACCAGGAATTTGTAATTGCTGGTGAAGAGTACAGAAAATATAAACATCAATGGTTGGAAAGGGTTAACAAATATTATGAGCAGATATAGAGACCGTAGTTTAGAAAAAGAATTAGATCATTTAAATAAAATTGCAATCGCATACAACAAAACAGAGGGGGACATGAAAGCAATGTGGAAGAAGAAATGGTATCAATTAACAAAAGACATAGCGAGAAGATACGATAGTATGTTACCGCAAGATCACAAGGATAGGTTAAAATGAGATTAAGAGACTTACAACAAATTTTAGAAAAATTTACTAACGGACAAAAAGGAACTATGATATCCGATTGTCCTGTGTACATTGAAAGTATGTCTGGACATTTAGAAGATGTTCGTAGAATAGAAATACAAGAGAGCACAATTATTGGTGACGCTAATCCTGCAAGGTTAGTATTAAAAGCAGATAGAAATGAATTATTTAGATCAAAAACATATAAACAGAGTTAAGATATCCGTAACGGATGACGGTACCAAGGGTGCTCGACGCGAGAGTGGAGGGCACCTATGTATATAGAATTAGTCAAACATCCTGACGTATTTTTACGATCAGTAAGCAATGACGTGCCTTTTCCACTGGACGATAAGACTAGTAGGCTTATAAGATTTATGACAAAAGCTATGTACCAAAATCATGGTATTGGTTTAGCTGCCATACAAGTCGGGTACCAGCTTCGTATGTTTGTTATGGATTGTTCGCGCAGCGGGGACAATCCAAAAGTATTTATTAATCCAGAAATTGTAGAGAAATCTGATGAAACATTACGTGATACTGAGGGTTGTCTATCCGCTCCCGGTAGAAGGGGTGATGTAAAAAGACACATTAGAATCATTCTAAAGTACAAAGATGAAAATGGAAAGGAGGAAAGAAAGACATTTTACAATCTAGAAGCAAGGTGCATACAACATGAAATGGACCACCTAGATGGTAAATTGTGTATAGACTATGAAAAAGGTGAATATAGTAGGGACAAACATAAGTCAGAAACAATGGTCGAATCTGATTTTAGAACTAAACATAATACGTAAACAATGGGCTCCGTACGCCAAGTTTGAAATACAAGGCCCAGGTGTAAAGAAGATAATCAAATATGGCACAAGTGTGGCAAGCCTTAATTTCAACAAGAACATGGAGAAGTAGTGTGCCGTGCTATAAGAGAAATTTTAGGGTAAATTTTTTTTTCAGTGATAACTTTTTTTGGGTGGCACAGATGGCACAGTGGTTTTTTGAGTTATTATCGTTGGTATTGTTGACTAATAGGTGTGCCAAGGGGGTTGGCACAGGGTGGCACAGTCAAATAAGCATTGATTTTACTAGGTTTTCTGTATATGTACTCTGCGCGCGAGACATTTTTTTTATTTTTAAAAACTTTTTTGCCCTAAAATTCCACTTATAGTATAAGATTCTAATGAGACGTCCAAAAAAATCAAAATATAAATCTGTTGTTATTAAAAAGAAAAGATATTACTTTTACAAAATCACGTGGTTAGATATCACGGGAGATTCCGGGCATGCAGATTTACATACAGCATCCGGATTCATGCCTTCTGTCATGGTAACTCACGCATACTTACTTAATAAAGATAATAAGAATGTTAGAACGTTTGCCAGTTACGAAGTTAATGATGAATTATTTAGTGATAGAAATGTATTTCCAAGAGGATGTGTGATAAAAATGGAAAAGATAAATGAAAAATAAAACCTTGACTAAGAATATGCCTAACGTAAAATGGAACCTATTACCACCAAGACGTGGTCCTAATCCACAAGGAGTAAATTATGGAAATAATAAAAAAGATAACAACAAAAATTCACGAGTTATATTGCAAAGCAAACGAAGTGACTAATCGGCTTCACGGGTTGATTCTTTTGGCAATTCTAGCTCTTCTAATTTTATCTCTTCAGGCGTAATATTAATAATTTCTTTATTGTCATCTAGAATCTTTTTGAGTCTATCTCTAATTTCTTCTGCTGACATGTTATCAACGTTACCAGTCATAACAAGTTTCTGGTCAACGTAAAGGCCACCGGCTTTGCCGCGTGCAACCTCTGCATTTACTGCAGCAGACCACGCACCTTTTTCTAATGCTTGGTTTCTAATCTGTGCTAACTCTGATATGTGTTTCTCAAAACTAATACCATATTTCTCTTGTACCTCTGCTCTTAACTCACCAATATATTTGACTACCAATGGAGATATCTTTGGGTT
>Ga0209348_1001564_pt1 | contig 11057 bp, 7 predicted proteins | sample ETNvirenome_2_30_FD_184065 | JGI IMG/M metagenome (GOLD analysis project Ga0209348, IMG submission 184065) | Marine viral communities from the Pacific Ocean - ETNP_2_30 (SPAdes) (version 2) | ecosystem: Environmental > Aquatic > Marine > Oceanic | place: Pacific Ocean | collected 2013-06-22 | reverse complement strand
TTTTGCAGAAGCTGGGTTAGAACTCAAGAGAATTTCAAGTGAAAACCAATCTAGAAGTTTAACAAATCAACTAATAATGCAAAAAGCACAACTGGCAAATATGCGAAATGACATAGCCTATCAAAATGAAAGACTTGAATTATCAAAAAGCGGCCAAAAAATTACCGTACAAGGACAACGACAGAACTATGTAACAGACATTCTGAAAGATAGCAGAGCAAAAAGAGAAGCAGAAAAGCGTTTGCGTGAAACTGCGGGTTACGAGAAATACGCTCCGACTGAAAAAGAAAAAGGCGGCAGAAGTGGGCAAAAAGTGAACCCGCCGATACCTGCAAGTGTATTGAAGGACTTTTTGGAAAACGAAGCAGCAACAGCTTTACCCGATCCTTCGGGCGCGTCTAATGTGATTGTTTTAGACCAATAAGTTTATTGTTTAGATATGGCACAAATATATTCATACCGAGGCCAACAGTATCAACTAGCAGATGGTCTTTCAAACGATGAGGCTTTGGCAAGGATAGAAGACTATCTAAGTGGGTTGGAAGATGATGATCTTTTAGACCCAGATCCGATAGATGAGCCTGACCTGATAGATGAGCCTGATCCCTCAGAAACCTATGAGGGTGTTGCTCAAGAATTTATTGAAGGTATTGGTTCAGGTATCATCGGCATCGGTGAGGGCGTGCTCGAAACTGCGGCACTTGGTGTTGATCTTATAGCTGACAGTGACCTAGCCACAAGTGTTCGACAGGGCGCACAAGAGTTACGCGATTCTTTAGGCATTGATCCAGAGGGTTTTGCAGGTAAAGGCACAGAAGCTCTGGTTCAGTTTGGTGTGCCGGGTATCGCGGCTATCGGTGCTGTTTCTAAGTTCTCACGATTAGGTAAGCAGGCACGCAACTTTGCAGAGCAACGCAAAGCGGCTTTGTTACAGGCCGACGAAGTAACACAAAATAAACTTTTAAAAGACGCTGCAGAAGGTGCTTTGACAGGTGGACAAAAAGCGGCACTAGGCGCACAGCAAATAGCCGCTATGGGTTTAACAGACGCGGTTGTTGCAACTAATAATCTGACAACCTTTGGTGACTTTTTTGAAGGTGGCCCAACGCAAACAGATCAAACCGAGGGGCTTACTGGTAGAGACGAAGCGTTCCGACGTATTCAAAACAAAGCTAAGTTTGGTTTAGAAAGTCTTGCTTTAGGCGGTGCCATAGGTGGTACGTTTGCCACGGCAGGTCGAGCCTTGGACACCCAGACAGGTCAGGTAATCACACGGGGTGTAGCCAAGGGTGTTACTTACCCGTTTAGAAAAACGGGCGAAGCCTTACAACGTTTAGACGAGAAGATTTTATTAAATCCTGAATCAGTTGGTCTTGTTGGTAGAGGTGTGGCTGGTACCGCTGCTGCATTAAGACCTAGAGGAATGTTGCCGCAAGACGTAGCCACCGTAAAAACTTTGCTAGGTAGTGAGGTCGAAGCTGCTGTGGGTACAACTGGTAGAAGGTTACAGAGACTTACAAAGTTATCGAGACAGCTTGCTAAAGAGTTAGCGAAAAAAGGGAATAATCAAAGCGATCTCACGGCAGAAAAAATAAGAGAGACTGCACTGGAATTTATCTTGGCTCCAAAAAAAGTAATGATACAAACAGCCAAGGGTACAAGAGAGGCTAACCTGGCTACCCTGTCAAAAAGGAAGGGTGAGATTGTATACACTGGCGTAAACAAAGATCTTAAAGAAAAGCTGGATCAGTTTGCTACACCAGAAATGAAAGAACTACTCTATCAAATTAGAAGAGACATTGACTCAATAAGTATTGATATTGGCACTGGGCCAACTGCAAGACGAGTTGCAAGCGCAACAGAAAAAGACCTTAAAAACATGGGTCTATCCGATGTAAAAGGTTTTGATAAAATCCTTAGACAAGAACTAGGTTCTTATATTAGACGTAGCTACAGAATTTTTGAGGAACAGGGTTTCAAGGCATCTGACGAGGCTGTCGCAGCGGCTGTTTCTGGTTACAAGAACTCAAGGAGTGCACGAAACGCGCAGATTAAACAAATTCTCAACCCACGATTAAAAGACTTTGCTGGAACGCAAGAGCAAAAAGAGTCTCAACTTTCGGCTGCTTTAAAGTTTGTTGGTAATCTGGATCGGAAGACTTTAGAAAGCCTACAACGCAGTTTGAAAAAAGAAACAGCAACCGAAGCAGATATCGATCTTGCCGCAAACTTTGCAAAAGATAACTTTATTAAAAAGTGGAATCAAAAAATTCAACAACAGGCAATGGATCGAAAAGAATCAGGCAGGGTGCCTGTTGATAGGCTCAATCTGAAAATCTTGAAACAACGAACTAAAATACAAGACTTTGAACGTGCTTTACTCGGAGAAATAAAAGATCCTGATGAAAGCATTCTTAAAACTGTTGCTGAACTAGCTGAGTTTCGAGCCGCTGACCGGTACTTTGCGTCCTTGAAAAGTATGGCAGATAATCCCAACAATGCTTTGAGTAAATATTTCATAGCACCCGGTCAAACATCGAGCGCAACTAACTTAAAAACTTTAGGCGATGACTTTGGTGCTCTCAAAGGTTATCAAGTGCCCGAACGAATTTACAATGACTTAACGAGAAAGGTAGTTGGCAAAGAGGATGGTCTTACTGGCTTGGTTCAAAGCGCATATTACGGTGCTTTGCGGCTAAAAGGTTTTTCTCAGTACAGTAAAACTGTATTGTCACCAATCACTCAAGTCCGAAACGTTACAACAGCATCTGCCTTTGCTCTTGCACAAGGCAACATAGGTTCAGGTGCAAATCTTTTTGATTCGATGGGTCTGGTGTATCGACAGATAATGAAGAACGGCGACGAGGGTGTCGATGATGCTCTCAAGGAACTTGTGGAACTGGGTGTTATAAACAACCAAGCACAGTTAAAAGAATCTTTGGAACTATTGAAGGGCACTTACGGCAGACCGGGAGCCACAAGTACCAACAGTTTTGGTGAGCTAGGGCAGGACTACGGAGAAAGTGGCCTGACCATGTTCTTTAAAAACTCTCTGCAAAAAACGGGAGTGGGACGGGCTGCAAAAGGTGCACAAGATTTGTACCAAGGCGGCGATGATCTTTGGAAGATTTACAACTTTCAGTTTGAACAAAACAAAATATTAAATGTTTTGCAAAGAAGTGGGAACACCGTTGACGAACAAGTTGAGGCACTGGCACAGCTACGACAAATGCGTCTGCGGGATGTTGATCCAACAGTCATAAGAAATCAAATAAAGAGTGAGGGTCTTATACAGTCTATCAAAAAGGAAGCCGCAGAGGTTGTCCGAAACACTGTGCCTAACTATTCCTTGGCACCAACCTTTATTAAAGATCTTCGTCGCCTACCTGTTGGTAACTTTATCGCGTTCCCATACGAGATATATCGCACAGGAATAAACACGATTGGTCGTGCGCTGGATGAGATGGCATCTACTAATGCCGAGATACAAAAGATTGGGCTAAGACGCATGACAGGTGCCACAGGCACCTTCGCTGCTCTTCCCGCCGCCACCGCATCACTTGCTTATGAAGCATCTGGTGTATCAGAAGATGAAATGAAAGCCTTTCAACGTAGCTTCGCTGCCCCGTTTGAAAAGAATGCTGTCCTGTTGCCGACTGGTAGAACTGCCGAGGGTTTGCCTACTTATGTGAACTTTAGCTACAGTAACCCATATGACCAACTGGCTAGAGTCGCTCGTGGTGCACTTAACATGGCAGACACTCAAAGAGAGCTTGGTAAAAGCGGTGCAGAAATAGCAACGATGGCTGGTTTAGAAGGTTTGAAAGAGACTTTCTTACCTTTCTTTGGCACATCCATAATTACCGATAAAGCCTTGGACATTACAGTACGCGGAGGCCGTACTTCATTAGGTGCTCGTGTTTTCCAAGACGGTGACGATGCTGGTACAAAAGTAGCCAAGTCGTTTACGCATTTTGCGGATGGCCTGTTACCCAGCTTCATACCAGTTCAAGTTCGAGGCGGTAGGTTTGAAGCAGCTAGGTTTGCTCGTGGTGTGTTTGGAACACCGGAAGGAAACAAGTTATTTTTTGGCGTAACTTCGATTGACAATCAGAAGAACGAACGTGACTTATCTGAAGAAGTTGCACGCGCAATTACAGGCTTTACCGAACGGGAGCCTAACATCGACAATCTATTTAGATACAAAGCGGCAGACTTTCAAAGAGCGACAAGAAATGCGCCTGCGCTATTTACCACTGTTGCCGCAAGACCAACGTCTAGTGCACAGGATATATTCGAAGCCTATGTTGCTGCCGATGAATCCAAATACCGTGCTCACAATGAAATGTTTCAAACAATAGAAGATCTGAGAACGTTGGGTTTTGATGATGGTGAAATAGATGAACGGTTTTCAGACCAAGGCTTGGGCGCAACTTTCAGAGATGTGCAAGCTGGAGAATATGTGCCATATGAAATGAGTCGTGCCGCAGAAGAAAGAGCGATAGACGCAGGTAACGAAGACAAACTAGATTTTGATCGTTTTAATGCTTACTACGAAAGTAGAGCAGGTATCCCCTTTGCCGCCGATAATATCGAAGAAATTGAGCCAGATTTGATTCCAGAGCTACCTCTCACGTCCCCTGGAGCACCGGCTGTCGCACCCCTGCCCACCGCTACAGCACCACAGGCATCGTTACAAACGCCTCAAACTACGCAAATCCCTCAAGTTACGGCTGATACGCGATTCTTCATGCCCGGCACACAGCAGGGCATCTTCTCTCAAAGTCGAGGCATACCCTTCTCGACGATTCAGGAATCAGCACAGGCACGGGGCACGACTCCCGAACAACTGATTCAAACTTCCGGCTTGCAACGAGTAGACGCGGAGCTTCTCGGTAGCAACCCGATTGAACAAGCGCGGAACTTGGAACTTGCACAGAGGACACGGCGAGGTGTTTGAGGTTGCAGCAATCATCTGCCAACTTAGCACGCAAGGCGTAACACAATCATACATGGATGGTCAGTCGAATGTTCTTGTTCGTCGTTGCACATTCAAATGTCAGGACAAGTCTTCTAAAACACATCAAATCTATTATGATGATCGGTGTCCCAAGTATATTTATAAACACACACGTTCTTTGTATTATGGATAGGTCATGTCACAAGATTGGTCACAGTTTAAAAACTTCTCGATAGAAGAGTTTCGTTGTCAGCATAGCGGCGATGACGGTATGGATCTCAATTTTGTCGCAAAGGTACAGAAACTTCGCACAGCTTTTGGTGCGGGTCTGACAATCAGTAGCGGATACCGCAGTCCCGAACATCCCATCGAAGCTAAGAAAGCAACCGGCCCTGGTTCTCACGCATCAGGTCGTGCCTGTGACATCAGGATATATGGGCAGGATGCGCTTGATCTTCTGCACTTGGCTCTTGATTCTGGGGACTTCACCGGCATCGGAGTACAGCAGGCCGGGGATCGTAGCCGTAGGTTCATCCATCTTGATGACTTGGATAATCAAAGCCGCCCGACAATCTGGTCTTACTAATGATGAACACAGTCAAAGAGTTTGAAGCCTACGCAAGTGTGATTAGAACAGAGCAAATGCCCCTTGCTGAAGTTATAGAACTCTTTCGGGAACAGCCAAAATTTGCTGAGTGGTATAAGCAAAAATACTTTAGCCCACAGGAACAAACTTCCCGGTCTGAATTAGAATAGAACGGTTCTCCATGTGAGACTGTTCGACATCATCCTTGCTTTGTCCGAAGTATCTGACAGCAAGATAGTTGTCGCACATGGCTTTGTTTATGTCTTCGTCGTTCACGATTACTGTGCCCAGCACCCGCCCGAACTTGCCGCGTGAGTCTTTCAACTCTGTCCTGATCACAACATCGCCCTGACTGATAGCGTCTTCGAGGAACTTCGTAGCTAGTTTGCCTCGTGCCTTCTCATCCAGATCACGGGTTCGAGACTCTGGTGTATCTATGCCGTACAGCCTGACCCGCGACTTGTACATAACAGAGAAGCCAAGGTCGAGCACAACATCAATAGTGTCACCATCTACCACACGCTCTACAGTACACGCATACTCATACATTACTTCTTCTCCAACTTAGCCGGAAAGTGTTTTACCAGGGGAGTGCATGTTGCAAACAAAAACTCTTCTGGTTCCCTCGGCAGCGCATTGAACTGCTCTGCTTCTTTCAAGCACTCAGTCCGAGTCAGTCCCAGCATTGCTTCATCTATTGTATAGATGTTGTTGGGCGGCATCACCTGTAAAAAGTAAATCAAAATATATTGCATCAATCTATCTCACCCCAGTTGTCGCCTACAGCCTTGTCCACTTTGAACGGCACCCGTGTTTCAATACAGTTTTCCATCGTATCCACTATGGTGTCTGCCATCTTGTCGTCTTTCAGGCTGAAGCATAGTTCATCGTGAACCGTGAGCAGGGGCTGGATACCTTGCTCGTTCAGATCAACCATCGCTTTCTTTGTCTGATCGGCACTCGAACCTTGGATCAATCGGTTCAACGCCTTGTATGTAAATGCACGCTTGATATTGTCACGCGGCCCGTGTTCCTTGATTGCTTCCTTCAAAGGCAATGCTCGGTGCAAGCCATAACGCCGTGGCTCCCACATATCAAAGCGGCACTTCCTGCCTAGAATGGTTCTAATCACACCGTCTTCGGATGCTTTGTTCTGCACAGCATTGGCAAGACCCTTCACGAAAGGAACCTTCTCATTGTATTCGGCAAGCAGTTCCTTTGCTTCGTCCGTAGTGATATCCAAAACACCAGCCAGCTTGCCCACGCCCATGCCATACATGATGCCCAGGTTCACAGTCTTTGCATCTTTACGACTGATGTTTGCCATGTCAGCCACCATCTGGTGGAAGTCTGCATCGCCATCCTGATACGCTTTTACCACACCATCAATCTGCGGGTGACGGTTCGCCCCAGTCAGCGTTGCACAATAGTGTGCCAGCCACCGTGGTTCTTGTGACGAGTAGTCAAAGCTGTACCATCGCTCACCTTCTTCTGGTACAAACAGACCGCGAATCAGGGACTTAATCTCTGGGTCACGGGCTGGTATCTGTTGCAGATTCAAATTTGAACTGGAGAATCTGCCGGTCACAGTGCCGCCATCATCGCTCCGTAGCGGATGAAACTCTGCATGTATGCGACCCTTGTTCTCAAACTTCAAAATGTTTTCGATGAAGGTTGTGTTCGCTTTGTTGTATTCGCGTAGCTTCAGGATGTTCTTTGCCATCGGGTGCGGGTGTGCCGCTAGAAACTGTTTCGTGAAACTCGGTGCTCCACTTTTTTCTGTCAGAGGATATTCCAAATCCTGACTGTCAAAGAGCTTGGCAATCGATCTTGGGTTCCATGGCTCCACATCTACGTTTGTTTCTTTCTTAATGTTACGCAGAAGTTTGTGCTCTTGCTTCTCTAACTGTATTGATGTTTCTTCTGTCTTATCAAGATCTACACGCACACCACGCCATCGCATGTCTACCAGCAACCGGGTAAGCTGACTTTCAAGATCAAAGATACTGGTGACTTCTTCTTTCACCATCTCAGTCTGCAATCGTTCCCATAAGCGCAGTGTCACACGGGCATCTTGTTCGGCATATTCACCCACAAAACGGCTTGGCAGTTTGTACATCTCAGCCTTCGGATCAACACCGTAATCAGCCGCCGCACGTTTCATAGCCCGTTCGTTTTTACTTTCGTTCAGGTAATCGATAGCCAGCGAGTTGAGGTTGTACCAACGCCTGTTCTCGTTCAGCATAGCCGCAGCGGTCATCGTATCGTAGATTGGCCCGTTGACTTCGATACCCTCCCAACGCATCCAGCCCAAGTCATACTGAGCATTGTGCATAACCTTGGGTATATCTGTTTCCATGACTTCAGTGATGTAGTCTAGCACCGCTAATTCGGGCAGATTGCCACCGCCCTCATGCCGGATAGGGTAGTACCCACAGAAATCATTGAAGGCTATGGCGTAGCCAATGACATGACCATCGTTCCGACACCACCCTGGCCCAAGAGTTGTTAGGTTGGGGTCTTTTGTTTCGAGGTCAATGGATATGACTTTTGCCTGCTTGTAGTGTTCGGGGAAAAAGCTAGGCGGCGACCAGTCCATGTCCAAAGAACCAGACGCTACGTCTTTGATATCCTCATCTGGCAAACCATCCATCCGATTGATAAAACTTATTTGCTGACTCATATCTTAAAACTCCACTTAGACGAACCCTCAACAATGTGCAGGTTCTCCTTCGCTCGTGTCATGCCCACATAGAAGACTCTTCTTTCACAGTCCTCATCCGTAAGTGTCTGACAGGCACGACTTGAATCAAGAAACAGAACAACATTCTCAGACTCACCGCCCTTGGCTTTGTGAATCGTGGACAAACGAATCCTTGGGCTTGATCCAAAGCGTTCGCCAGCCCGGAGAACTGATTGAATGTATATACGCTCCCTCTCTGGAACATCTAAAACCTCAAACCATTTCTTGTCTTGCTCTAAACTAGAACTGAATTTGTCAAGTTTTTCAAGGTCTAAGCGAGTCACACCTTCTTCCAGACCATCAAGCCATGCCTTGTAGACTTTTCGTTCTTGCTTGTCTTGCCTGATATAGAACAACATTACCTCAACATCCGACTTGCTGACCGTCTTGCCAGCCATCAACCGCGTCCATGTTTGCGCTGCCGTTAGCACACGGGTAGACACACTGTATCCAGCCCCTTCGCGCCAGAACAACAAGCCCCAGTCCTTCATCTTGCCGCCAATCTGATTGGCTATGTAGTTTGTCCGACACAGGATGAGCCACTCACCTTCGCTCATATCGATCTCATCGAAGCTGTAGTGGAACGAGATAGAACCTTCCCTGTCTGTCGGGTTCCAATCCTTGTCCACCCGGTCAGTGACTCTGTGAATCAAGGATGAAGAGAAGTCATGCACGATACGAGGAACACGGTAACTCTTATCTAAAATCTTTTTGTTCGTGCACCGTTTGATAAAATCATTGGGGTCTACGCCCATCCATTCGTAGATGGCTTGATCATCGTCACCGGCATAGACAGTTTCTTTTGCGTTGTACACCAGCTTGTCAACCATGTCCCATTGCAGGGGCACCAAGTCTTGTGCCTCATCGATAATCAAAAGATCGAACTTCGGACAGTCTGGGCTATCAATGAACCCACTAATCATATCGACAAAATCTATCTTCTTTGTTTGGCGTTTGTATTCTTGATATGCAGTTTCAATGATACGCATCTGGCGGTAGTCCAAGTGCATGTTGTTGAAGTGATTGAACTGCTCTTCGGTTGCAACGCCTCGTGTTCGAGCCATGTTCAAGATCGACAGATACATATCTCCTGTCGCCCCGAACCGGAAGAACTCACCGTCCGACAGGTTGATGCCACGCGATGCACGAAACTCTACGCCCAACAACTCTTCTAATTTATTGTAGTCAGCGGCTGATAGAACATTGTCACGCTTCAAACTCAAGTGACGAAACGCCAAGGAATGTAATGTCCTGAAGTGAATCAGGTCACGCGAATCTATGGACAGTTCATCAATAGCTCTGCTACGAGCTTCTTCCGCAGCCTTCTTGCTGAAGGATAGGAAAGCAATTTTGTTTGGTGGAACACCTTCTTTCAAGCGTTGACGCACTACTTCGATTAAGGTATGAGTCTTGCCTGTTCCGGGTGGCCCAACAATAGCTAGAGGCTCTATCAAAACGGTATCTCCTCTTCTTTTCCTATGTCTACCTCTGGTACTTCAATAGGATCGTTGAACTCCGGGACAGACCAAACCCTTATACTTTTCTTCTCACCCTTCACATTGTTGTATGTCTTTGTGACATACGCAGTGCGTCCGTCATTCATCTCTTTGATGCGCTCTTGCACCTGACCTTTGGTATACGAAACAAAGTTGTGGTTCTTGAGGTACAACATCAACGCCGCCATTTTGAAATAAGTACGCAACTCATCTGGGTCTGTGTATGGCTTGTTCAAATCAACTTCTTCCCATGACTGCGCTTGCACCCGACCAGTACAGAAGTTTTCCAATAGCTCCATGAACTGACCCTTGTTGGTAAGCTCTATGGGCACCTCAATCTCAACCACCTCGTTGAGTGCAATGTTCACAACGGTTTGCCAGACATCTTCTTTCATCTTTGGCGGCATGAAGTTCAACTGCTCCATGCACGCACGTTGAAACTGCATGGGCATTTGTAGTTGTTCTGTAGTTAGTTCGAGCCTGCTGCCGCCGACATCCACAAACCAGATGCGTGGCTCTGACAGCACAACAGTCAGTCCGGTTATCTCTACCGACCCAGCATGATTGCCGATGCCATACTTTCGTGTGCGGCACAGGGCTTTGTTGCAGTGTTGGGCAAGCGGCCCTTCGTTGCACTGATAGAAGTATTCTTTCTTCTCGTGCTGATCTTGTATCGTTACAATCTCAGAAGCTGGTAGCGGTGGCGAACAATAGGTGTGGTTAACAGACTCAACGTCCTGCTTCCACAGCTTCGGGTTCTGCTTCTTGTAGTATGTCGCTAGGTTGAACACGACACAGTTGCGACAGCCTGATCCAACACCATTTTGCAGATGTCTTTCTAGGCAGGGGGGTGCTTCCGAAAGTATCGTGCTACCCGATTCCACAGCGAGTGACATAAAGTCAGAAGGTGTCTTGCGGTTCTTCTCAACCATTGCAAGAAACTGTTTGAGCGTAGCTTCTTTTCCATCCTTCTTATACGCGGGTCGGAGAGTACGTTTTGCATCATGGTATGGCAGGTTAATAGCATTCCCGGTATCACCTCTCTCAACCAGTAGCTTCTCCTGTTTGGGAAAAATTTCGGCATTGCCGAAACCCAAGAAGGCCGCAACTTCTGCCAGCTTGTCGCGCATGTCTGTTGCAGGGATTTCACCTTCGATGAAAAAGTAAACATGTGCGCCGCCGCTTTTACTTCGACAGACCACGCCTGGTATACCAGCATCAACACACCGGCTGTTGATAGCAGAATGATCCAAAGGATAGGTATCAATATCA
>Ga0209348_1001563_pt1 | contig 11058 bp, 24 predicted proteins | sample ETNvirenome_2_30_FD_184065 | JGI IMG/M metagenome (GOLD analysis project Ga0209348, IMG submission 184065) | Marine viral communities from the Pacific Ocean - ETNP_2_30 (SPAdes) (version 2) | ecosystem: Environmental > Aquatic > Marine > Oceanic | place: Pacific Ocean | collected 2013-06-22 | reverse complement strand
GGGAGCCGTGGCCACGGTAAACCGTGGCCACGTTTTAAGATTTTATTTTTTTGATTCTTCTATAACTTTTTTATCTATTTCATCAAATGCAAATTGTTCAACTGATAAAAGTGTTTTTTGTGGATCCATTGTATAAGTATGTACAATTTCTCGACCACTCTTCTCAATTTCCAATTGCCATAGATTGTCAGTTTTTAAAGGTCTACAATTAATAAAATACCCTTTATATGATAAACTAGGCATTTTATTTAACCTTCAAAACGTGGTTAGTTCTTAACTCATTAGAGACACCACTGACCATATACTTAGTATATAACTCAGGATGATCTTTTTTAAAACTAGTCACGTCAAATCTATTTGTATTTTTTGTGACTAATTGAACCGATCCAATATACAGACCCTTCTTGCCAGTTTTTTTAGGTTGTGTAAATTGAAAGTAATTATCATTCAATTCACAATGCTCAACTAATTCAGGTTTTAATAATTTTGTAACCTTACTATAGTTTTTTATTGTATCGGTAAATTGACTATAAACCAAAGCTTTATAATCAATCTTTTTATTGTTAACATCAGTTAACATTTGTTTAAGTGATTTCATAATTGACTCCTTTATTTAGTTTGTTTTTTATTTATCACTCCCACCAATTTATATATTTTTGAGATATTTGCAACAGTTAAAAAAAATAATTTAAATTATTTACAGCCCTAGGTTGTAGGGCTGTAAATTAGAATCATTCTAAAAAAGTAAAGCAATTATTAAAATAACTACTATTGGCAATGGGTAAAATATCACCACCCGCATCAGGAAGGCTAAAAATCGATCCATAGCTCAAGCTGCCTTTATAAATTTATTATTAATGTTACGGCCTAGGCCCTTGGCCACAAGTCCCACAATCACGCCCCGCGGATCTCGAAACCGTAAATCGTGTTTATCTCCATTGATCACCCTTCGACTCTTCCATCTTTTAGGCAGCTTGTCCCTAAAAACTACAGCCACATTATGGCCAGATCTGATAGCTGCATCGATATCTGAATCGTTACGGCCTGAATCACTAAAAGTAATATGATAATTTTTATGATCATGATCAAGATAATTTAATACCTTGGTATAATCATAAAATTGTACATCTTGATGAATCTCCATCAGAGTAGAACCTCCATCAACTTTCATACGATGCCACGCCAGATCACTGGTACCGTTCAATCTTACTGCAAATTTAAAACCCTGAGCTGCTGCTCTTTTTTTGAGCTGCTCAATCTCAGTACTTAGCTGCCATAAAAAAGCGTTCTTATTGGTCCAGAATAAATTTGTTTTATTTAATCTAGCTTTTTGAACTGAACCCATCTGGCCACGGCCTGACGTATTCAAACAAGCTGCAGCGCATTCAGGGGATGCTTTAGGACAGACGTTTTTACCACTTAAATCAAACGGGGCAAGATGGAGAATCGCAGTTTTAAAACCGAATTTCTCCCCCTTGGCCATTTTGGTTTGACTATAATAATTTAACAACATTAGTCTAATAACGTGTAGTATTCATCAGTAAAATATTTCTGAAAAAATTCACGCCCTTTATTAAATGATCGTTCTATTTCTGCTGCTAATGGTTGATGATTATTATTCAACAGAGCCTCACTGCCTTTAATTACATCGTAAACAGCAACGGCAAATTTTGGCAGCGTTGCTTTTTTACCTGTAAACGGATTTGCTACAGTCTCTAAATCATTAGCCTTCTTAGGATCAACGTATATATCGAAGGGGATCTTTATTTTTTTACCCTCGAAATTAACAATTGTATTTTTATTCATTTTTTTCTCCATGTTAGTTAATGAATCTCATTACCATGGGACGGCCACAGCTGTCAACTTTTATTTGCAGCTGAATCTGCTGCCAGGATTCCAGGACCAATAAAAAATAAAAAAATAATTTTAAAAAAATGTTAATATTAAGAAAAGCGAAAAATCCCATATAGATAGTTAATGGCACACGCACAATGTTAATATAAAGAAAACCGAAAAATCCCATATAGATAGTTACGCATACACGCATAATGTTAATAAAACAAAAAACTGACTATCCCATAGGGATAGTCAGTTAGTCATGCGTGGGACGTGGTTCATGCGTCAAGATTTTTTTAAAAATTTCTTCAAGCGTAAGTGATGAGTAGGCACGGATCAGGGCTCTCGGTTCACGGATCTGCCAAAGTTCAAAAGTTTTAGAGGTTCTCTGCGAGAGTGCCTCTCGCAAGATAAAAGATTGTCCACCATTTTTTAAATGAGTTAAATGCCAGTTGATTTGATACTTTGAAAGACCTAAATTCTTGACATCATTAGACTTGAGTTCAATCCAAATACTTTTCCCATTTATCAACCAATAAACGTCAGGAATTCCATTGATTGTATTACTTTCTATGCGAAATAATTGACCTTTTAAATTTAATTTTTTAATACGAAGCCAAAGATTTTTTTCTGATTTTGCCATTAACTTATTAAGTCAATAACATAAAAAAACCCCCAACTCCACTCTCGCATTGTTGGGGGTTTAACTAGTCAATTAAGAATAATATCTTTTAAGATAATTTGCAAGACTACGTTCTATTTTAAAAGAAAAAGCAATTTGAGTTTCAATAAATGCCTCTCTGCAATTACTAAAATCTTTAATAAAATCTTGAAAACTACCTTTATAATTATTTTTTAATGCTTTTTTATAAATTTGTTTTAAGGTCATTAATAAATTACTGGTATTATTGGAAGAGTGCTTAAATTAGTATGAATTGCCCCACCATTATTACCCTCATCATCACTTGTAGGTGTCAACCAAACTCCATTATCTAATAAAATTTGTACTGGTTGATTATGCCAACCTTGTTCTTTCATTTCTTTTTTAGAACAATATTCTATTTTGACGATTGTTCTTCCAACTAATTGCTTTGATATTTTTTCAATCCAATTTACTTTTGTCATTATTACTCCTTTTTATTTTTGCCAATATTAGTTTTCTTTTACAAAGTTGAACATCAAGATTAGTTGCATAATCCCAAACTATTACAAATCTCTCTAACCAATTAACTTGTTTATCTGTAAGTTTATCATTCCACATAATCTCTTCATCTGCACTACCTAATGGGGACAGTTTCTCTCTGTCCCCAAAATTATTGTAAATTTTAACTAGTGTATCAATACTAACCATTATTTACTCGGCAATTCCTTTAAAGTATTTTGTGGAATTGTCATGTTTATATTAGTTTGTTTAGCAATCATTGAGATTTGAGATAAAACCTCTGACCCAATCATATCGCTATGTAATAGATCAGTTGCTTTTTCTTCCAACTCTTCAAGAGTTTGTATTTCTTTTCCTTTTTTAGACTTATAAAATGCCTCTTTGGTTTCTGTTTTACAAGTATCTTTTAAGTAGTTTTCAACCCTATCAGATAAATCCAAAATTTTACTTTCATAATCATATTTTGGTATATCATAACTATTCCAAGACTTTCTTGTTTCTGACCAACCAACTAATTTTTGAGAAATTTTAGAATAAAGTTTTTTTGCCAATTCTTTTTTTTCTTCTAATCTTCTCGTATAGTTTTTGACATAATCATTAAAGTCTTTTTCTACTTTGAGATAGTTTATTAAGTCTTTCTCAATCCCTAATCTTTTTTTAAAAATTGGAAAGTTTTTTTGTGATTGTTCATTAATCTCAACTTGATGTAATGATTCAATCGCTTGTCTTTTATCAGAAAATTTGGAAGATAATTTTTTTAACCAATATTCTCTGTTGTCTTTACTTATCTGTTTAGACATTTTTGCTCCTTTGTTTTTGTTAGTTTGTGTGGTGCTTTGGTTAGGTCAATCCCCACTACTAACACCACAGATTATTTTTATATTGCAATCGTGAACTTATCGTGAACTTCCAATTAAAAAACAATCAAAAATTTTTTAACCTATACTGAACCCCCCACTATATTCACAAAACTCTGCAAACTCTTTAACATTCTCAACTGAAAAAGGGTAACTTCCGTCAGAGTTTCTTCTTCTATATATCTTTTCCCATTTGTCATGATCTTCTTTTGGAAAATCTTTTGGTGCAAGATTACTATCATTCATTCTTCTTTGAACGTCTTTAACATGATTATCAAGTTCTTTTTCAACTTTGTCATTATGTATCTCTATAGTTTTTCTTCTTGCCTCCCACTCTGCCTCAAATCTTTTTGTATGACCTTTTTTAATGAGGTGTTTTAATTGTTTAGCTATTTGAATTGCCTCTTGCTCTTCAATAATACAATGGTCATTATAACTCCAACACTCTTTTTTATCTTCATCAATTACTTTTGTATGTGTTAGAACATAATGTGCTAAAGGTCGCCACCACCACACATTGTTTCTGAAATATGCACCTTTTTGATTTTGGTATTTTTCAAGTTCTTCAAAAAATAAATCCTGATCATTTTCGTATAATTCATTTGTTGGTGCTTTATGTTTTCTATTTTTTGGATTTAAACCAGTTATATCAAATCCCATTATTGCTCCTTTGTTAGTTTTATATTTATATCCCATGATAATAAGATTATTTGAGATAAATGCAACAATTAATTTATATTGAAAATACTAGTAAAATTAATAAAAATAACACTAAATAAGGGTAAAAAACTATTGCTCTAATAATAAATGCTAAAAATTTGTCCATCTATCTTAAATATATGGGATTTTAAAAAAAACAAGTTATATTTTTTTTATGCTTTTTATTACTGAATTTGGAATAAGTGTAGAATTTCCTATTGTTTCAATCTTTTTTTTATCATCTGATAATGAATAATCGCCAAAAATTCTAGTAATACCTTTAGATTGACTTAATAAATGTCCTTTAGTTATACAAGTTGCTAATTCACTTTTTTTAACTTCTTCAAAACTACTCCAACTTGAATTTGATACAATATCAAACCACTCACAAGAAACCATTGGATATTTTTCTATTTCTTCAAAAATTTTTTTTGGTACAGAAATTTTTTTATTTTTTCTTTTTATTTTTTTCATAATTCCTTTTTAAAAAAAACCCATATAGATAGTCAGGTATTCATTTTTGCCATATAGATAGTCAACTATTCATTTTTTATTATCCTCAGTTTTTATAGAGACAACACCAATAGAAGTATGTAAATGAGCATTGTGAATCTCATTAAAGACTGTCATAAACCCACCACTATCCAATAATTTTTTCTGGCGTAACGTTAATGATATCTTTGGCCTCTCCGATTTTACCTTCAAGTTCAGATAATCTTTTTTCGAGTTGCTCACGACTCATACCCTCCAATCCAACATGTGTTACCTCTTTCTTATCTACAAACATACCAGCCATTTGACCAGATCTGTATTCTGCATTAACAGCTACTGCAAACTGTTTTTTATCTTCTGCCTTTTTACTAAGTGTTTCAAATCTTTTATATTTTTTTAATTTATCGCCCTCATGTTTTTTTAATTCTTGGTTATATTTCATTTCCATGTATCTGACTACATGTGGATTTTTATTTGGATCTGTGAGTCTACTTGCAATTTCAGTAGGTCCCTCTGGTTTATTAGATTGATAACCAGCTCGTTTAGCAGCCTCTACTTTTGATATTTCTCCCCAATTTGAAACATAAATATCAACAAAAGCTTTTTGCTTTAATGTTAATTCATTAGTAGATTTCAAAGTATTTTTTCGTTTGGCCATTTCTTGACCAAATATATCATGAATTTTTTCCTAATACACTTCCCTACAAACAAAAAATTAAAAATAAAATTTGTAAAAAATGCGTCCTCTGTATCTTATTTCTGCCATATTCCTAAAACTGAAGATATTTTCCTAGGAAATTCCTAGTGTTTTCCTAGTTCAAAATGCTTTAGAATTGTTGTATATCAACGTTTTTCCTAAAACTTGCTTAAAAAAGACCTATTTCAAAAAAAATATTTTTTTTTGTTTGTAAGAAACAGTATTGGGAAAAAGCTTTGAGGACCGAGAGCCGTGGTGCTTGTCCCCCTTACCCAAGTCCTACCCCAGAAAATAATTTTTCGCTAGACAACTACCAAGATCCACGAACCTATGATACCAATTCAAATAAATGCAAATTATAGATAACTTTATTACAAAGACTTATTTCAAAGAAATTCAAAATTTAATGACTGGATCTAATTTTCCTTGGTATTATAACAATAATATATCTATATCCCATGAAGTAAAAAAAGAAAGCAAGACCAACTTTGGTTTCTCTCATAACTTCATAAAAGACGGTAAAGATACATCTCAAATGTCCCATTTTTTAAGAGCTGCAATATTTAAAATGATGGATGCAGCATCTTGTAATAATATTTTACGTTGTAGAGGAGATATGACAGTTAATAGTCAATCTATGACAATTCATGATCCACATCAAGATTATGAAGAACCCAACGTTGCAACAATCTTATATGTTAATGCAAGTGATGGAGATACCATAATCTACAAAGATCATCAAAGTTTAGAAATAATAAATAGAATAAGTCCAGTTCCTAATAGATTAGTCCTATTTAATGGTGATAATTTACATACTGGATGTTCACCATTTAAAAATAAAAATAGAATATTGATTAATTCAAACTTTAATAATATAACTTAATTACATGCAATCCGTAGTTTATCATACTGGACCAATATTATATCATGCTATTGTTGAAGAAGCTGACATCACAAAATTAGAAACAATTTGTAAAAAAGAGAAAAGACTAGATTATTCTAATAAATTAGCTGGACATTTAAAGGAAGAATACTTTGTAAGACCTAGATATTTTGAGGACATTATGAACCCTTACTTTACTGATTTTAATGAAAATGCTAACGGTTTTTATAACACTAGTAGAGACATATATTGCAATTCATCATGGGTAAATTATATGAAAGCTGGAGAATATAACCCAGTTCATGCTCATACTAATTGTGATTTTTCTGGAGTTTTATTTCTATCTATGCCTGATGAAATAAAAAAAGAGAATGAAGCTTTTGTAGGCACTGGAGATAAGTATTGTGGTCCTGGAAATTTATCATTTATAACTGGGCCAGTATTAAAAGCACAAATATGTGAGAGATCTTTCTTTCCTAGAAAAGGAGATTTATTTATATTTCCTGGAACATTGCTGCATTTCGTAGCCCCTTTTAAATCTAATGTAGAGAGAGTGTCTATGGCCTTCAATATAAAATATCGTTAGTCAAGACATTGACAAAAAGTTTTAGAAAGACTAATAATCAGTGAAGCAATAAGTTTTTCATTTATTGCCTCTTTGTTTAGTTATTCTAGGCTACATAATTTTTATTTGTTTTTTATGTGGCCTAGATCTAAAAAACGTTCTCCACAACCAAGATCTGCATATTGAAATTACAGTAAATATTACAGCTATATGAAAAGATTCCCAAACAGTAGGATACATGCCAAAAAAAGGGAATATCCACAGTTGTATTAATGTGGATAAAATAAGGCCGGATCCTACATCTATAAGGGTTTCAAATAAGTTTTGATTTAATTTCATAATCTGTTATACATAAGTTATGTTTCATATTTTATATGATTCCTTTCTCTTTGAGGGTGGTGATTGCTCCCTGCCCTCAAAGTTTAAATTTTATTATCCACCATGACTAAGCTAATTTATTATGATCAACGTAGACATTATCTGCGTCCATGATTTGTCTACGTTTGTTCTCAAGGTGTCTCCTTAATTCTTTTCTTTCATTAATATCTTCTTCATCTTTTAATCTTTTAAATAATTTATTATATTCATGCCATAGAAAATGTCTTCTTTTAAATCTAATTAAACCCTCTCTTAAAGCTTTAGTATATCTGTATCTGACATTATCTGGTTCCCAACCTGCCCACCAACAAATTTGTTCAAAGTCTTTAGTGCATATAATCCAAAAATGAGCATCACATTTATTTAAGCTGCTCTTCCTATCTCCAGCTAGAATTTTAGCATCTTCAAAAGCGTTGAGAATAACATGTCTCCAAAGTTTCTGTTCATTGCAAACATGATTTTCAGAAATAACATCAGATGCAATCTTAGTGCCCATAAGTTTTAATAAGTCTAGAGAGTAAATCACGATAATGACCTTTCGAGTGTTTAAAATTACAACGATTGGCGACTTCGTAATGTTCAAAAACATCTTCAATTAAAGTTGTGATGTCAGCACCTTGCAAATTTTCATCTCGGATATGTTCTTTAATATCCTTGAAGTCTTGCGTCATTTCTTTTTTTGTATAGCTATCCATCCTCATACTTTAACATCTTCTCTTCTATAAGAATTGAAATCTATAACATTGGACTTATTGTTTTTTATTTTAACAATTACTTTTTTAGTTTCTTGTTTTAATGGTTTACTATGAATACTGTATATATCATTAGTATCATATAAAAATTGTGGACCCATTTCTGTGTAACCATATTGGACTCCGTTAAGTAGTGAAAAAATAGTAGATTGAAATAATTTAAATTGTGATGGCGTTAGCTTCTGTGCTGCTATTACAGAAAGCTTTGTTAAATCAGTGATACCATCCTTTTTCTTTGCCATGTATAAAATCCCACGCTATTTTAAATAACATTGTTTGTTCTGATTCTGATTTTGGTCCGTGAGACGTGGTTCCTAGTCCGTTACAGTGAATACAAGAATAAAGATTATTAGATTGAGTGGCCATTATAAAGCCATTTCCTCTACATTCTTTACAATCTCCGTAGTTGTAACTATTAACACTCATATAAAAATTTTTTTATTTACGCAAGTATTAATTGTAAAGACTTAAGGTGATGGGATCAATGCTATCGGTAATTTACCCACGACAAATTAATGTTTAGTTCCTGAAATTTTTAAACTTTTTAGATCTTTAACTGTTATGCCCTCAGCTCTAACTTTCATACAACGAGCATTAAAATTTTCTATTTTCTTAACTAATTCCATAGTTTTATCTTGTGGAGCATGTTTAAATTTTTTCATCCACAACCAATTCCAAAAATTATATAAGAATCTATTATTCCATTTTCTATTTTCCGTATTGTCTACTTTTTCAATATCGTATTCAAATGAAAGAATTTTTCTAGATTCTTTACTTAATGCCATAAAAATTCTGTAAGCTTTTTTGTTATTTTTCATATATCCTCTTTGTTCCAAAACATTAATAAAATTGTAATTAATCCATATATTACTGCAATAAGTATTATACTCAATAAAAAAGTCATCTTTTTTTATTTTTAATTATTTTTGCATGTTTTCTCCAAGCCCATGCACTTAGAGTTCCTGACCAACCCATTAACCAAATATAAAATTTTAAAATCATTTAATATTCTTTATAACATAATAAACTATTAATAATCCAATAAGTAAGCAAACCATATTGTATCCAAACATACCTAAACCTAAAGTGGCACTCATTATACTTTATCTACTGCTCCTACTAAAACTTTTTTACCATTAGTACTTATTTCTGATCTATGCATAATATCAGAACTAAAAAATATTAACTTACCTAACTCTGGACTAATACTTTCACTTATCGGTTCTTTAAAAATAGTATTCCCATCAGCATTATTTAAATATAATATAAATGAATACTTCTCTGTTTTTATGTGATTATGCTCCATTTGATAACCATTTAAATAATAATATATATAGTGCAGATGAAATATTTTTTTATAAAAATCTTCCAGAGGTAATATTTTTTTTAATAAATCTGTTTTAAACAAATTAATAATGTTATCCGTTTGGAACCCTTTTATCGTACAACTTTCTTCATTCACAGCCACTATATTGTTATTTTCTAAAATATAAATTATTTCATCAATAATAGTTTTGTTAATATATGATACTTGAAACATACTCATTCCCAATCGCTTTCTATTTCAAATGTCATTTGATAGTCAAATTTTATTTCTCTTAAATAAGGTTTAATTAGGTTCCAATACTGAACAGTTGGATATGCAAAACAATGATCTGATCTTAACCAATGATCAATAGTAGTTTTCTTAATTATATTATCTTCGACTAATTTTTTCTTGTTTAGATTTTCTTTTAAATATTTTATAAATTTTTCTTTTGGTGGAAGATGTGGTCTTATTTTAAATTTCTCATCATAAGCTTCGATTAAATGTTTATTATTTTTAAGATGTTCCATTGCTACATCCATAGATAATGTTTTCTGCACTGGTTCTTTTGATTCTGCTCTATTTGTTTTACCTTTTAATATTTTAGCTGCATACTTAAAACTATTATCACCTTTATCCATTGCAGTCGGAGTCCGATAAAACTTTTTTGATTGCGAGTCCAATGATTCTTGCACATTGTGGGACGATTGCGTTTCCAAGACTTTTGATTCTGTTTGCTCTATCTTTGTCCAATTCATAGGAAATCCCATTAGGAATTCCACAAACAGCGGATTGAGTTTGCCACCAGGTTTGTTGTTTGCTAATACTTGTGTTGCCGTGCTTGGCTGCACTTTTGGTTTGTTGGTTATTGGATTGTAAGCTAGATCTTTCCAATCTCTTTCTTGTGGAGTCCGATACATCTTGTTCACTACATCGTTCAGTTTGGCTCCGAACTTTCTCCCAGTCCCAACCCTCGTTACACTCCAACCTGATGAATTCTTTTTTACTGTCTCTGGTGGTGCTACTACATCCATCTGACAACTTGCCGATGGTGTTGGATACATCTCTTTCTTCATTTGATCTGCTACTACTCTCATTGATAGATCCATCCCTCTTGTTTTGCCTATCGATGGTGGCACTGTGTTCCTTGAATGATCTTGTGATGTTGGTGTTGGATACATTGCCATTGTTTGTGGATCCATTTGTTCTCTCAGATTCGATGGTTTGGTTCTGCCCTTTCTGTGTCCCTCCATTAATTTTTTTGTCCCTTGAACGCTTCTCGGAGGCAAGTAATCCATTGTGTTTGGAGTGGCCAATAATCCAGACTCTGTTTCTTTGGTGCCAAGCACCGATGCCCGAAGCTGGAATAAGGAAACATTGGACTTCGAAACCTTCACTTTCCAACTCATCTTGCACCTGTCTGAGTACCAT
>Ga0209348_1001561_pt1 | contig 11074 bp, 14 predicted proteins | sample ETNvirenome_2_30_FD_184065 | JGI IMG/M metagenome (GOLD analysis project Ga0209348, IMG submission 184065) | Marine viral communities from the Pacific Ocean - ETNP_2_30 (SPAdes) (version 2) | ecosystem: Environmental > Aquatic > Marine > Oceanic | place: Pacific Ocean | collected 2013-06-22 | reverse complement strand
ACCTGTTCCAAACGCATTATCACCTAAAGCTCCATTTAAAGTTGTGGTCGCTGCGTTTGAAGCTTCTCCACCCCAAGATCCTAAACCCCAACCAAAACCTTTTTCTTGTACAGCTGAACCTACAGTGTAATAATGTTGAACTCTAATACCACCAGATGTAGTTGCACCAGATCCTGTTTCATTTGACGGCATCGTAATTGTTAATGTTTCTGTTGTAGGAACAGAAGTTACCATAAACTTTTTATTATCAAAATCAGAAGCACCAAAATTAGATCCCGTAATACTAGTAAAATTATCTAATAAAATAATATCTTGTGGCTCAATACCATGACCACTTGGAAAAGTTATTGTGACTGTCGGTGATCCGTTAGTCGTGCTAAATGCACTAGTAAGCGTTGTTGTAGATTTAATAGGATGTATGTCATAAAATACACCACCAGAAAAAGCATATAAAATTCTATTTGTACCAATAATTGCGTATCTTCTACCTAAACTATTAACATAATGATGAAGACCTCTGCCTGCACCTGTTAATTCGTTTTCATTTACGTTGCCTAATTGATTCCAGCCACCTATTTTTTCAGGTGTTCCATACCTAAACCTAACATTATCGCAATCTACCCATTGACCCTCGGCTCCTGTAGGCGTTAGTTGTTTATTTATACCTGGCTGAAAACCTATTTTTTGTAGCATAATGTATCACTATATAAGGTTTTTGGTTTTTTGGTAGTATTATATTACTCAGAAATCCAGGCTGTGCCGTTCCAATTGTACACGGTTCTTGATTCTTTTAAATCATTTGATTTTGTTGCTTCCCAACCTGTATTATTATCAGCTTGATATTTATCATCATTCCAAACAATTAAATATTCCCATACAACAGGATCTTGACCATCATTTATAATGGTTGGTTTAGCTATAGGTGGCTGCCAATCGCCATTTGAATCTAATGTCCATGCTGTAAAAGGCTGAGGGCTAATAAACATGTCTTTTTCGGCATCGTAAGTAAAACCTTTGCCACCATAATTTTTTCTAAAATTACCATTATAAGAGGTTTGTTTCCAAGTTCCCCCTTTAAAAAATTTTTGACACCATGTTTCACCATCTACATGCATATCGTTTTCCCCTAGTGGACCATCTGTAGTAGGAATATCATTTCCTACAACCACCACTCTCTTTACAACGTTGTTTTCATCTAATTCTGAAAAATGTGCCATTTTAAATCTCCAATTAAAGAACTATACGTATATATTATTTTTTATTTTTAGTCAACTTCATACCTTTAAACCAAGCAGGAAGACCTAATAAAGGTCTTTTATCAAGATAGTTTTCTTTAGCTTGTTTAGAATTAGCTTTGTTATAATGTAAAAACACCTGTCCACAATGTTTACCTTTAAATTCTTCTCTCCAATGTTCAAGATCACAACCTGAGTATATTAACATATCTCCTGGTTTAAGATCTACTTTAATACCAGCTTGACCTTTTTTTCCAGTTGGGTCTAGATAGATAGGCCATGGATCACCACCTAAATTTAATGTTGTAGATATTTCACACGAATACCTATCTTTGTGTCTAGCTAAGATGTCTCCATTTTTATATATTCTTGCATAAGAGTAAGTAGGACTTAATTTTATACTAGTATGTTTTTCCATAATAGGTTTCACTTCTTGTAATAAAGTTTCCATGGCTAAATCACTATAATGTGAATAAGTGTTTGGAACTTGTTCATCATTCCAAACACCCCAATATTCTGTAAATGGTGATATGTATTTAGTATCAAATAAAAAACTAGCAACGTTTCGTTTGTTTAAAAAATATTTGTAAACAAATGCAGCTAACTCAGGAGAGATAGCTTTTTTTAATACTGTATATTTATTTTTTTTAAACGACATTTATTACTCCGTTAGGTATAGCTTGACAGTTAAAATGTATAAATCGAAAAGTATCATAGCCCATATCTACAACGTATTGATGAGGTAAATATGATGGAAAAAATATCATTCTACCTGGTTTAATTTTATAATTAATTTGTGAAGATGCATATGTTATTTTTGTTTTATCTTTTTCTGGTAATAGATTCATAAGATTACCTGGTCTTGGATCTTCAAAAATAGGTAAAGATGTTTTGTCACTACACTTTAAAAAATAAAAACCAGACATATGTCCATTCCAATGTGTATGTAGAGAATGATGTCCGGCACCTTTTTTAGCAAACTCTTGTACCCACAGTTCTGTAGTGTAAACTCTAAAATTTGTTAGATCAAAACCCATCTCTCCAAGCAAGTTATAAGAAGTTGCTCCAACATAATTTTGTAATTCTAAAAAATCAGGAACATTAACTAAAGAAGTTGAATGAAACACATTACCCATATCACCTTTATTGCCAAATTTTTTATTACGTTTATCAATAATTGGTTTTAATCTTTTTTTAGCTTCTTCAATATATTTATCAGATGCTTTATTTAATGAGTCTACAAAACTTGGTTCATCAGCAAACCATAAAGGTGTTGCAAAATATTGTTCTAATTGAAGTTTTTTAGGATAACTTTTTACTTTTTGTTTTTTCTTTTTCATATTTTATTAAAAATAATTAAAATTTACCGTTACTCTTCTTTTACGATTATCACATAAACTACTTGCGTGAGGGACACTTGGGTCAAATAATACTGCTCTATTAGCTTTTGCCTCCACTGTCTTATTTTTAAAATAGGTAGGACCATTATTGTTATTAATATAAAATAAACATCCTTTGTGTTTAAATGGATAATCACTATGAAATTCATTTTTTTCTTTTTTATGCACTGGACAATAATTATTTGCTTTTATTCTTATGATACTTTTACAATCTAATTTTTGAATAACTGGTAGCCACATGTTAAACCAATCACTAACAACACCAGGTTCTCTATAGAAAGTATGGGTAAAATAAAATTTATTATCAGGATCTCTTGTCATAAAATCATTATAGTACCAAGGAAAATTATCTCCTAAAATAATATTTTTAATATTATTAAATACTTCTTTTTCTAAAAAATTATCTATTACTTGAATGGCCATCCTAAATTCCATATTACTAAACTTTTTCTTTCTCCACTTTTAACTGGACATACTCTATGCCACACAAATGAAGGAAATACAACTAAAGATCCTTTAGGTAATATTTCTTTACACTTTCTAATATTTGGTTTTTTATCAGGATCCATATTTCTAAAATCAAATTCTAGTTCACCACCTTTATATTCTTTAGGATCGGATAGAGTAACTGTAACAGATAGTTTTCTAATTTTACCATTTTGTGGATCTTGTGGTTGATTTTTATTAAAATAAGGTTTGTCCCAACTATCACAGTGCCAATCATAAAACTGACCTTTTTCATATTTTGTAAACTGACAAGATTCAGACCAATCCCATTGAAAATTCCATCCTGCATTTTTATTTGCTTCATTAACATACGGCTGTATTTCTTTATAAACCCATCTATCATTTATCCAAACAATATTAGAATCCCTTTTCTTTTTTAAATCTTTAATTTGTTTTTGATTTAATTTCTTCGCACCTAACCCACCAGTGACTGCCATCTCATCTTGAAGTTGTTTACCATATCTTGCAATGTCATCACAAATACGATTTGGAATCGCTGATTGAAAATACCAATAATAATTTTCTATGTTCATATATCTTTATGAACAAAAATATAACATTTAATAAATGATTGTCAATATTGCCTTATATTACAAAAGTGCCTGATACTGTGAAAGTTGCAACTTTTGTACTACCTGGTGCACATGCTATAGTATTTGTACAAGGTGTAACTGATGCACAAATAGCATTTGGATATCTTAAAACAACAACGCCTGAACCACCACTTCCTGATGCATTACTATTAGACCCAGATGTTTCACCATTGGATCCTCCACCACCACCTCGGTTAGTAGTTCCATTATTTCCTGGACCAGCTGCATTACCACCAGTTCCAGGGACTCCTGCTCCACCAGTTCCGCAAGGAGATGCTGCTCCTGCAGTTCCAGGATTATAAGCTCCACCTCCGCCGCCTCCAGCGTAAGATAAAGATGAACCTGTAATTGAATTTGCTATACCAGCTCCACCTCGTCCACCAACAGCAGATCCAAGTGTTCCAGGTGCAGTTGCTCCAACAGCTCCTCGGCCTCCGCCTCCGGCGCCACCAGCTCCTGGGCCTGTTGCTGCACCACCATTATTTCCTTGTGGTCCTCCTAATGGTGCTGATACGGGAGGAGTATTTCCTGCTCCACCTGCACTTGTAGCTGGGTTAACAGGGAACTTACCGCCTGATCCTGATCCACCTGGAGTCCCGTGAGGACTTGGTCCAGGGGCACAACCTACTGATCCACCACCGGTTGCAGTTTTACAAATTGAAGCTAAGGCTCCCGCACCACTTACTATAGTAGTGTTTCCACCATTAGCAGATGTTGCAATAGCTCCTGTCCCTCCAGGACCTCCCGCACCGATTGTTATATTATATGTTCCAGCATCAAAACCTATTCCAGCTGCACAAGAATTACAATATGAAAACAGTAATCCTCCGCCTCCGCCGCCACCTGTAATTTGGCCTGTTCCTCCGCCACCACCAGCAACCATTAAATAATCTGCTGTAAATGGATTAGGCGCAACTCCGCCTCCAGAACCAAATCCTAAGATTTGAAAACCAAAACCTTTTCTTTTTGATTTATCTATTTTTGAACCTTTGCCTCCAACACCGCCTTGGAGAACATTTATTTTATGGTCTCTCATATTCTATTCCTTATGCGTCGTTAGCAGCGTTCGTAGTAAAGAATAATTTAATTCCAAGTAATCTAGCATCAGCATTTAAATCATCTGCTGAGACATCTCTGGATACTTGAAAGAAAACATATTCATCTGCACCAGGTGATCCTGCTATTGTTACTGCTCCACTTTCAGCTGCAACATCTAAATCATTTGAAGTACCACTATGTGCTTTTGCTGTTGCAACAACTTGTGTTCCAAAAGCTGTGTTTAAGTCTCCGCTATCAGCTAAAGCTACCGCTGATAATCCCCATGCAGTAGTTCCAGTGTCTGTTGATGTTGCTGTAAAGAAAGCTTGAAAAGTTACTGTTCCTGCATTCCATGATTTAGGAAATGCAACTGCAAACTGTGCAAACTCATCAGAGTCTTTGTCAAAATCTAAAACTTTTAATTCAGGACCATTTGATAATTCCACTTGTGCAGCCTCTGCACCGTTTGTACTATTAGCATACATTGCTACTGCTGGAACCCATATAGTTTCTTTTCCTGCAATTTTAATTGCAGCTGTATTATCTCCTGCATCTACTGCTTGAGCAACTCCACTTCCGTTAGGAGATATTGTTATATTTCCATTTGCTCCATCTGTAATAGTAATATTACCAGAGTTAGTGCCTGAATTTGTATCTAAAACTAAATCTTGTGTTCCGCTTGTTGTAATTGTTGCTGCAGCTGAACCTGTACCAACAACTAATTCACCTGATCCTTTTGGTGATATTGCTAAGTCAATATTAGTATCTCCACCATTTGCTGCGATTAACGGATCATTACCCGTAGCTGCATTTGTAATTTTAATTTCATTAACAGCTGATGAAGTTGTACCAAATACAACTGATTCATTACCATTTGCATCTGCAATAAAACCACCATCTGCAAATTTTGGAGCTGTTAAAGTTTTGTTTGTTAAAGTTTGTGATCCCGTAAGTGTTACATCACCCATTCCAATATCAATAATATCTGGATTTGTACCATCATTTGCAGAAGCAAATACAATTTTAGTAGATGAAGGTGATACTGCAACAGTATCTCCAGATCCTGAAACGTATTTAAACGTTACATTTTGTGATCCACTTGTAGAATTTTTTAAAAAATAAAATGTTTGAACATCAATAGGTATAGTTACGTTTCTTCCTGAAGTTAATGATCCTGTAAATTCGATCATTCTGTGAGATAAAGTTGCACCAGTGGATCCATCAGATACAGATAAATCAGTATCTCCAGAATCTGATACGGCTTGTTGTGTAAATCCACCAGATATTTGTTCTATAATCTGTAAATTAGTATTAGTTTTTGTTCCCCATGTACCGGCGTTCTCACCAGTTGCTTGAAGTTCTACCCCTAAAGGTGTGTATGTTGATGCCATATTTTTATCTCCTATGCAGCGTCACTATAACTTGTATTTGATCCAGTTGCAACATTTGTATACGACGAATTTGAACCAGTGTCAACGTTAGAATATGCTTGAATTCCAAAGCCTGAAGCTGTTCCAAATCCAGCCACAGAAACAGTTGCAGATTGACCTGATATACCTAAAACTAAATCAGCAACAGTAACTGATCCAACTGCTGAAGTTATTGATTGACCTGTTAAACCTTGAACAACCGCTAAAGGATCTATTGATCCAACTGACAAAGTTGCTTGTTGACCTGTTAAATTTACAACAGGACTTGATCCAATACTAATACTACCAACATTTGAAGTTGCAGAAACTCCTGTTATTCCTACTACATCAGCAGGAGATAAAGAACCAACAGCTGGAGTTATTGCTTGACCAGTTAAACCTACAATCTCTTGTGTAGGGTCTATTGATCCAACAGATAAAGTTGCAGAAACTCCTGTTAGTGTAAACGTAGCGCTAATTACATGTGATACAGAACCAACACTTGAAGTAGAAGATACTCCTGTTAAACCCATCACGTCTGCAGGGTTTAATGTAAATATTCCCCAACCATTATCTCCCCAAGATGCATTACCCCAACCACTAGCACCCACATTTGATGTCATTGCATCAGGAGCTGTTAATTCAACCGTTAATCCTGATATACCCCAAGCCTCAAAATTCCAAGTATCTCTACCCCAACCTTGTTCAGGAAAAGCGATTAGATCTCCAAGTGATACAGTTGCTGCTTGACCAGTTAAGGTAACGGTTCTGTCTCCTAAATCATTCCACTCACCATCATTCCAACTTGAACCACCCCAACCTAATATTATTTCTGATTCAACACCCCAACGATTTACACTCCAACCAAATGCACCGTATGAGTCACCACTAATTGTATTTGCTTGTCCACCCATACCAGAATGAACAGAACAATAATAATATAAAGTTGGTGCTGAGGCAGCTACTTCTATTTGTGTGTAAGCTCCAGAAGATCCTGGAGTTCCATTTGTTGTTACACCGGTGGTATATTCACTCCCGCCAGAATGTGTTCCTCCGCTTGTTGTAGAAAGTCTTAATGGATGACCACTATTTGATGAATCAGATTGATCAAATCGAAAAGTTCCGCCCTCAGCTAAATTTAAAGTATCTTGTTGAACACCATCAATAAAATATTTATTTCCAGAGTCGGTGCTAACCACCGTTACCGTAAATGTTCTAGTAACGGACATCCGTCGTTACTCCTTTAGGCTAATCGTATGATTGCGTTAGTTGCGTCTGCTGTAGGGAATTGAATTGTAAAAGTTCCTGATGTTACAGTTTTATCGCCGCCAAATGCTACGACTACACATGCAGGGTCTCCTGAAGCTGAATCATTATATATTAAACAACCATTCGCTGTAAACGTTGCACTTGTATAACTAACATCACTAAAATCACAAACTGCTGTTGTACTATCAGATGTAGGGGTTACACTTGTAAGAGTTGCTCCACCTGCAGTGTATGCAGTTCCTGATGAATTTGTAATTTCATTTGATGTTGAATAAGCTGTTGTACCTGCACCTAAAGATGCTGAACTTGTATACAACGCAATTTTAAAAGTGTTACCAGTTGTTGCTGTAAAATTATGAACTCCTTTTAAAAGTTCTACTTTAAAACTTGTACATACTGCCGATGTTATTGCCATAATTTATTCTCCTACGGGTTTGCTGAGGTTATTGGTATACGAACAGCGCCATCAGTATAGTCATCTCTTCGTCTTCTACCAACTTGCTCGTTAGCAAACTTCTGTACCTCTTGTTTATATTTATTTTCATATAAAGTCAACATATCTATCGGGCCTTTTAAAAAACTATATGCCTCTGATAGACAGCAATATAATAGGCCATTTGGAAAGTTTAGACTTATATAATTAGTATCATCGTTTTCTAATAATGCAGGCGCAGCGTTAAAATGAACTCTAAATTTATAAGTGGTATCAGGGACTGGAGCAAACATCATTCTACCAGATGTAGTGTCAGATTCTCCTGTAGCACCACCAAACATAGCATAATATTTAGGTTGTCCTCTTTTTGCTGATTCTGTTGATGAAACGTATTCTTGTAAATATGTGATATCTTTTTTTTCCAACCAAACATTGGCACCAGTCGTAGCTGACGTAGAATCATAAACCTGTACGCCTCTAATAAAAACAGCTCCTGCAGGAGCGTTAATTGTTTCTTGACCTGTAACTAAATTACCTGTTTGTTGCTTTCTATCTGCATCAATAGGCACATCTCTAAAAATTCTATACTGTGCATTTAAAATAATATTTTCTAAAACACTGTCTGATAAAACAGTTGAGTCTGTTTCAGTGTAGCTTTTAATTTGTGTTTTTAATCCTGATGCACTTAACCCTGCCATTATCCTATCCTCGCTAATTCTTTACATTTAGGGCAACGGTGTTTGTATTTATTGTGTTCACCACAAAAACCTCTAGGATGTAACATGACTTCATGTGCATCTATTTGTTCTTTAGGTGTAAACAAATTTTTTATCCAACTTACAAATTTTTTAATCATGCTTCTATTGTTATGGGTCCTACTGAACAACCATAACCTCCTCCTTTTATATTACCAGTTGTAGCAGTATCTGTATCAACTGTAAAATGAAAATAATTAGATGTAGAATAGTCTGTTGTTACAACTGCATCATTTTTATATAACCCAGTTGTAATTGCATATCCTGCGGATTTTGCGATGTTGGCACCTGTAATACCATCAAAATTTTGTGGGTTTGCATATGTAAAAGAACTACCCGCAGAAATAGTTGGTGGTCCTCTAAATCTATATGTTGTTCCACTAACTAATCCATGACCTGGAGAAAAAACATTTATGATTCTTGACCCCGCTTCATAAGTTTCAAAACCATCATCAGTTATTCTAACAGTCGTAGCTGGTTCCGTTCTATCTGTTCTAACGTTTCTTAACGCGATGCCATCAGCAGAAATAGGTTTTGGTTCTAATTGTGGTTGTTTAGGTTCAAACTCTGACACATGAACAAATGAACCATTCCATTCTCTAACCATTTCTCTATATGGAAACTCTACACCAGATCTATCTGATATTGCTTTTGCGTGTTTACCTGTTGCGTATTTTGCCATTATGCTCCTGGGTAATAAGCTTTTGGTGTTATGTATGTGCTAGAGGCTGAACCATCTTCTGCTAATGCTCTAGCAAATTCATCTTCATAAGCTAATTTCATAGGTTGAATTAATTGTGGTTGATATTTTTGTGCTAAATAATATGCGAGTCCTGATACCATACACGGCACAAATCTAAATGGAACATCTGTTGCATTTGTGTAATCACCTATATCTTGTATTCTTTTAATATAATAAAAATGCATATCTTTAGATGCATTAGTTGAATCTGGTGTTGGGTAAACATGCACTCTAACTTTATCAATAAATCTTTCTACCCAATATTGATTAGGTGTTCCTTTAGATAATTTGTTTGAAAATCCTGCGTATGTGGATCTATCTACTTTTGTCATCGGACTATCTGATTGCGTCGTTTGTGTTCTATTAGATCTTAATTGTGCTTCAAGGACATCAGATATACCATAGACTCCATTTGGAGTAGAGGTTGCACTTGTACCATCTCCACTAGATCTAAAAAAATCATATTCTGCTTGTCCTTCAATTAAATCTAAATCAAGCTCATCTATTTCCCAATAGTGAATACCTCTGTTACCCCATTCTTGAAATAAGATATTAAGAGATCTTCTTGCAGATTTTAATTGATAACCTGCTACAGAATTTAATCCAATACGTTCAAAAGCATCTTCTATTATTTCTTCAATAGAAAAAGTTTTATCGAACGTTGTTGTTCCCGAAGTAGTATTAGCCATTTAAACTCCTACGACTCGTAAACTTTAATCCATTCACAAACAATTGTACCTGTATCTCCGTCCGTGCAAGCTGGTAAAACGACGTTTACATCACCCGTAAAACCAGTAGCTTCAGTGTTTTTAAGTCCACCAAAAGATGAATAGTCATATTCCATTTCACCTGCTAAACTTTGAAATACTACATCTGTGTCAGCATCCCATTGCATTCTGATTGCATCTGCTGGCGCTGTTACAGAAACATTAAAACTAACTTTGTTTAGTCTTACAGTTTTGCAAGTTTTACCATTATTTGAATTTAATGCAGAAACATCAACTATTTTAGTTGTGCTTCCAGAGTTATCAGAAACCACATTGTAGTGAGTGATTAGTTTTTTTGCTCCGTCAAATACAGTTGTATTTAATACTGTGTCTGCCATATGTTGTCCTCCTTTTAAAGGACGCCTGCATTACCAGGCGCCCCGAGTTAATTTATTACGCGTCTGCGTATGGTGTTACTATTGTACCTGATCCAATCAATAAAGAATTGTGAACCATGTATGTAGCAGTATCAATCGCTGTGAAAGATATTATGCTACCAGCGATTCCACCTTTTGTAGAACCGTTCATAGTTATAACATCATTAGATGCACCTGGTACAAAACCTTTTATAGTTCCATCATCTACAGAAATTAAAATAGAACCTTTAAATTTATCAGTCCCATCAGTTTTAATGTCCATATCTGTTGCAGCAGTTTCCACAAAAAAGTGAAAAGAAGCACCAATGTTGTTTAGATTGTTAAAGTCATTGTCACCTGCAGTAGCACCATTACTATTTACATTGATACTTGGTAAAGTAAATTTACCATCAGCATCGTTGCAAAGTAATATTCTACCTGCGTGTGCAGCAACTGTTAATGTTGTGTCAGCTGTTAAGCTAACAGTCATACCAGGACCTGTACTTGTAAAGCCATTTTTAGAAATGACTGGTCCTGAAAACGTAGTGTTTGCCATAGTATTATCCTCCT